>Ga0335081_10000094_pt1 | contig 177990 bp, 157 predicted proteins | sample Lox_Sample_35_FD_206713 | JGI IMG/M metagenome (GOLD analysis project Ga0335081, IMG submission 206713) | Soil microbial communities from Loxahatchee National Wildlife Refuge, Florida, United States - Lox_Sample_3.5 | ecosystem: Environmental > Terrestrial > Soil > Wetlands | place: USA... | reverse complement strand
AGTGTGTTTCGTAACACGTTCAAACGCCGTCCCTTGCCCCTCGCGCTCCCCCATCCCGGCTGAAACCGAGGGTGGAGTAATAGAAACTTGTCGTATTCTTACGTGATCGAAAGCTGGGGGCAGGTCAATCCGCTGATATGTTTCGACGCTTGACCACCTAAAAATAATTATCCGCGTGATGCCCTCGGGTCAAACCACAACATGTTGTGGTCACGTTTGCTCTACTGAGTCATAGATATTAGTACCTGAGAAATCGCTTGAAATGAGGCACTTTCTGGGCTATATTTCCACGCGCGTTCTAGCCAACCGCTCGTCCGGAACAAGCTAACCCCGTAAGGGGAAAATAAGTCGCCATGTCCACTGCCAGCATGCTCAGGAAGGTTTCCATCTTGCTCGTATGGCTCGTCGCGTCAGCTCTTGCCGGGCGCGCGCAAAGTTTCAACACGATTTATAATTTTTGCTCGCAGACCAATTGCACGGACGGCTTTCAGCCCTACGCGCGGTTGCTTCAGGGCACGGATGGCCTGTTCTACGGAACTACTGTCGAGGGCGGCAACTCCACTTCCGGCGGCACGGTTTTCAAAATCAGTTCGAGCGGCTCGCTCACCACGATTTACGATTTCTGCACGCAAGGCGCTCCGTTTTGCTCGGACGGCGAGTTGCCTCATGCGGGCCTCGTGCAGGGCGCCAACGGCAACTTTTACGGGACAACCTACGGCGGCGGGGGCAGCGGTAGCATAGGCACGGTCTTCAGCATCACATCCACAGGCTCGCTCACCACGCTGTTTGATTTTTGCTCTCCGGGCTGCGGGATATATCCCGACTCGGGTCTGGCCCTGGGTGCCGATGGGCTGCTCTACGGAACCACATTCGAAGGCGGTGGCGCCAGCTCCGGTGGCACGGCCTTTCGCATTAGCACGGGCGGGTCATTGACCACTCTGTACGATTTCTGCTCACAAGGCGGTAATCAATGCACTGACGGCTTCTATCCCTACGCCGGGTTGATTCAAGACTCAAATCAGATTTTCTACGGGACCACAACAGAGGGTGGGGGGGCCAGTTCGTATGGCACAGTTTTCAGCCTGACTCCCGGCGGCGCACTGACAACTCTTCATAGCTTTGTCGGAACAGATGGCTATGAGCCTTACGCCGGCCTCGTTCAGGGAAGCGACGGGAATCTTTACGGCACAACTTTTGGTGGCGGGACAACGTTTGGCAGCTCGCAGTGCCCCTTAGGCTGCGGCACAGTCTTCAAAATCACTCCGACTGGAACGCTAACGACGATTTACAATTTTTGTTCCCTGAACAATTGCGCCGATGGGTCCACGCCCTATGCGGGTCTGGTCCTGGGTACCGACGGCAACTTCTACGGCGCAACCTACGGCGGCGGGACCAACGGCAGCTGCACGGGCTGCGGCACGCTTTTCGAAATCTCTCCGAGTGGCGCGCTGACTACCTTGCACACCTTCTCCTACTCGGACGGCAAGGGCCCTTATGCTTCTCTGATTCAGGCCACGGACGGCAACTTCTACGGAACAACAGTCTACGGCGGAGCCAAAAGCTCCGGCACAGTCTATAGCCTTGCCGTGGGATTGACCCCGTTTGTGGAAACCAATCCTACTTTAGGTCCGGTTGGAACGTCCGTTGCAATTCTGGGAACCAATCTGACCGGCACCACCAGCGTCACTTTTAATGGTGCTCCGGCCACGTTCTCCGTCGTCTCGGCCACTGAGATCACCACCACCGTGCCCCGGGCCGCCACCACCGGCACCGTTCAAGTGGTCACTCCCAGCGGCACACTTTCCAGCAATGTGCCTTTCACTATCATCAACAATCCGGCCGTGGCAACTGGCACGGCGACTGCAATCACGGCTGACGGGGCGGTTTTGAATGGAGCAATTAATCCTCAGGGCGAAGCAGGCTACGCCGCGTTTTATTACGGCACCGATCCGACGCTCATGACTTACACTCCCAGCTGTGTTTTCGGATCGAATTGTCCGTCCGTCACGCCCAACTCCAGCCAGCAGCCGTTCAGCTCCGCGATCGCCGGCCTTCCCAGCGGCACCACCTTTTATTTCGAAATGGTCTTCTGGGATACCTTCACCAACCATTATCTCTACGGAAAGATTCTTCCATTCAGGACCCAGTCTCCATCAGTGACAACCTCGGCAGCCACTTCAATCACCATCAGCGGAGCTGTGTTGAATGGAGCAATTAATCCCCGGGGTGCTGGGGGCTACGCCGCGTTTTATTACGGCACCGATCCGACGCTCACGACTTACAACACTAGCTGCGTCTTCGGGTCAAGTTGTCCATCCGTCGCGGCCAATTTCAACTCTCAGCCGTTCACGTTTACGGCCACCGGCCTGCTCCTCAGCACCACCTACTACTTTGAAATGGTATATCTGGACGCAGGCAACGACGCATATTCATATGGGACCATCCGTCAATTCACAACCTACCCCACATTTGCCCTTCTGCAAAGCTTTGATGGGGCAAATGGCAGTGATCCCTCTGGCGGACTGGTTCAAGGGACGAATGGAAAGCTCTATGGGACAACTTTCGCGGGCGGGCCCTTGTTTACGGCTGGCACAGTGTTCGACATCACTACAGGCGGCACGTTCACCATGCTTTACAGCTTCTGCGCCCAAGGCGGCCAGTGCGCAGACGGCAGCGGCCCCGAGGGAGTCGTCCAGGGCATGGATGGAAATTTCTACGGGACGACGCAGGACGGCGGGGTCAATTTCTGGGGCACCGTTTTCAGGATCACACCCGGCGGCATTTTAACCACACTTTACAGCTTCTGCTCTCAAAGCAACTGTATGGACGGTGCCTTTCCCGTTGCGGGTCTGGTCCAGGGCTCGGATGGGAACTTCTACGGAACAACGGCCACCGGAGGCGGCAGCAACGCCTGCGCGGTGCAGGCTGAGGCGGGCTGTGGCACAGTATTCAAAATCACTCCGGCCTTCCCCTATACGCTGACGACGCTGCATAGCTTCGACGCGGCGGACGGCCAAAATCCAACAGCGGGTCTCGTTCAAGACGCTGATGGGACTTTCTACGGGACGACATATGGGGCGGCCGGCACGCCCTGCAACACTAACGGTGGTTGTGGCACTGTGTTCAGCATCACCCCGGAGGGTTCGCTGACCACTCTTTACACCTTCTGCTCGCAAGCCAATTGCGCGGATGGCGCCAGTCCCACCGCCGGGCTGCTCCTGGCCCTCGACGGGAATCTCTACGGAACAACAACATATGGCGGCAGTAGCGCCTGCTTGGGGGGCTGTGGCACAGTATTCAAAATCACTCCGGCCTTCCCCTACACGCTGACGACCCTGCACAGCTTCACCGGGCCGGACGGCAGGGCACCCGCAGCGAGGCTGATTCAGGGCACGGACGGGAATTTCTATGGAACAACAAATCTGGGCGGGGCTAGCGGGGTCGGCACTGTTTTTACCGTTTCTCCGACCTTCCCCAATACACTGACGACACTGTACACCTTCGGCCCGACGAATAGCTATATACCCAACGCGGCACTGCTTCAGGACACGAACGGAACTTTTTATGGCACAACGGCCCAAGGTGACCTTGCCCATCAAAATGGCACAGTCTTTAGCCTTTCTGTAGGCCTTGGTCCATTTGTGGCAACGAATCCGACCTCCGGCAACGTGGGAACCGCCGTCGCAATCCTGGGCACCAATCTCACCGGTGCCACCGGCGTCACCTTTAATGGCACGGCGGCTGTTTACTCGGTGAAATCGAAAACTCTTGTTGTGGCCACCGTCCCTACCGGCGCTAGCACCGGCGTCGTTCAGGTGAAATTGCCCGGCGGCACACTTTCCAGCAATGTGCCTTTTCAGGTGTTGCCTTGACACTCTGACGCGCCAGAAATCAAACGTGAAGGCGTCACAGATGCCGCGCATGATGCCATGGGGTTGGCGTCACGCCTATCTGAACGACCCCGATGGCCACGAGATCAGCATCTACTGGGCCGGTGAGAACCGCATGAAGAAGACCGTACCGTCGTGTCAAGTATCGAAATCACAACCACGGTTCCCACCGGCGCAACCACCGGCCCGGTTGAGGTCACTACACCGAGGGGCGCGTTGACGAGCAAATGTGGTGTTCCGAGTGAGGTAAAGGAGATTTGAGCTAATGAAGACCAGAACATGGATGTTCGCAACCCTCTTGCTGATTGCATGTGCGCCGCTGGCATTGGCCCAGGGGACCTATACGCAGATTGATTATCCGGGTCCCGTTGAAAGCTACGTGTTCGGTCGGATGGACGTTGCGACGGGCACCCTGCCGAATGGGATAGTTACGGCCGACTTCAATAGCGATAGTAAGCAGGACTTTGCGGTGGCCAACTTCGGCGACAATACCGTCTCTATCTTCTTACAACAACCAAATGGCACGTTCGCCAGGACGAACTATACAGTCGGGTCGGAGCCCATCGCACTGGCCGTCGCTGATTTCAATGCGGATGGTCATCCGGATCTGGTTGTGGTCGACAACAACTGCAGTAACAACATTTGCGGACGAGGTTTCGTTTCCGTTCTCATCAACCGGGGGAATGGTACGTTCATGAGTGCTGTACCTTATCCTACGCGAACGACGAATCCCGTGGCGGTGGTTGTAGGAGACTTCAACGGCGACGGCAAATCCGACCTCGCCATCAGTAGTGCAACCCCCATAAATACAGGTGGTGCCGGTAGCGTTTCGATATTTCTCAATCAGGGAAACGGGACCTTTCTCCACAAAGGAATCTATGCTGCCGGTACGGGCGTCGGCCAGCTCGTCGCATTCAATCCCGGCGGCAACGGTACGCCAAGTTTGGCGGTGACCAACGCTCCCACACTAAGCAGCGGTAGTATCGTGGTTCTGAGGGGCAACGGCGACGGGTCGTTTCAGGCGCCTGTCTTTTATACCGCCGGCGCACTTCCGAACGGCATAGCGACGGCTGACCTCAATGGCGATGGGAATCCTGATTTGACGGTCACAAATGGCGCCGGCAACAGCGTCTCTATCTTCCTGGGCAGATCCGATGGGACGTTTGCCGGCAAAGTTGACTATCCCGTCCCAGAAGGACCCAACAAGGTCACAACAGGCGACCTGAATGGCGACCACAAGTTGGATTTGATTGTGACTGCCGGAACATCCGCCCCCGGAGGCGGCGCGGCGGTAACTCTTCTGGGCAACGGCGACGGAACCTTCCAGTCATACCTGCAGTACCTCACTGGCAATAACCCCATTTCAATTGTTGTTGCCGATTTCAACGGGGATGGTTATCTCGACGTTGCATTCAACAACGGGGACGTGTATCGTGTCTCCGTTCTTCTCGGTAACGGCGACGGCACGTTTCCGGTGGCGACCGACTATTCCACGGGAACATATCCCGTTGCGGTGGCAGCTGGTGACCTAAATGGCGTCCAGTTGTCCGATCTCATCGTCGCGAACTTTGGTGATAACACCGTCTCCGTTTACCTGAACAACGGCAACGGCACTTTCTCCCTTGGCCCAACCTATTCCGTGGGAAGTCAGCCACTGGGTATTGCGGTGAGCGACTTGAACAGAGACCATAAGCTCGACCTGGTGGTCACGAACTCTGGCGATAACACGATTTCCGTTTTGCTGGGTAATGGGGATGGCACGTTTCAGCCTCAAACCACCTATTCCGTCGGCGCTGCTCCCTATGGTCTCGCAGTGAGCGACTTGAACGGAGATCACAAGCCGGATGTGGTTGTCGCAAACGTGAACGATAGCACCATTTCCGTTTTGCTGGGTAATGGGGATGGCACGTTTCAACCTCAAACCACCTATGTTACTGGTGCGGGTCCCTCTTCCGTAGCCATAGCCGATCTCAATGGAGACGGAATGCCGGATTTGGCGGTTGCCGATAGCCAGACGCCGATTAAGATAGGAGAGTCGGGCTTGGTCTCCGTTTTTCTCAATATGGGGAATGGCGCATTCGGGAATAAAACCGATTACGCCGCTGGCTATAATCCCCAGTCGGTAGTGGCAGTAGACCTGAACGGGGATGGGAAACAGGATTTGGCTCTTGCCACGAACCTCGATACTACTGGTTTCGTTGCGATTCTGATCGGCAACGGCGACGGCACGTTTCAGTCTCAAACCACCTATCAAGAAGGGTTCCTTGTCTATGCCCTGGTCGCGGGAGACTTTAACCATGACGGGCATCCCGATCTGGCAGTGACAAGTAGCGAAAATAACACCATGTTTATTTTGGCCGGGGACGGCCAGGGGCGATTTCGCACACAAGGAACTTATGGCACGGACTACGGGCCGTATTCGATCGCGGCCGGCGACTTCCATGTGAGAACCATGCCAACCGGTCCTGACTTGGTAGTTGCCAACGAGTATTCCTATTCGCTGTCGGTGTTCCTTAACGTGCAACTCCCTCATTGAGAGGGACGGAAGTGGAACTGTGATCGGGGTCCACGCCTTCACTTGGACGCCTCCCGCTGATGCGGAGAAGAAATAGCCCACCAGCCAAACCGTCGCGCCTTAGGCTGTCTTCTTTAGCTTCGCCCATCTCGCTCGTTGGGCAGCTGCGATTTTACGTCTAGCTGAGGCTGACATCGTGCGCTTCGGTGTGTGCGCCTGACCGTTCACCTTCGCCCACCGTGCCTTCTGTGCAAGACTAAGCTTCCTGCGGGTCGAAGCAGAAAAAATCTTCTTCGGTTTGGTGTAGGAACTGCCACCGTTCAGCTTGCCCAAAACGGAAAGAGCCGCGTCTACATGCCTAAGTTGACTAACCAGACTCGTTCTCTCTGCCCTTAACTCCGACACTATAGACACTAGTCCCATTAGGTTCGACATTGATTTCCCCCTCGGCTGGAAATTCTAACAGGAGCTCGCCAGAGCGGAGGAACAAAGGTTGGGTGTATGCGACGATTTCACGGGTCTGCGGCAAGGTGCCTTTGCACACTAGGCCATGACTGATCGGCTGCCTGCTTAGCTTCTTTGCGGAGCTGCAAGTAGGTGCTCCAGTGCATGCCTTTTGGTTTTTGCGGAAATGGTTCAACGATGTTGGTGGAACCGCCCAGTTTCATCCGAATCGACTGTGCGCGCCGCAGCGCCCTGTTACTTGGACTTTCATTCTGGCTGTCATAAACGAATCCGTAGCATTTGCGACAAAGAAAGACCCCCTTGAAGTATAAAAGTCCTACTCGTCGTCCACAGCCGTTGGCGGGGCAGAGGAACCAGGCTCGCCTTCCTCCGTAATTGCAGAGTGTCCACTCGAGAAGAACTGGGTGGTCGCAGATTTCTCCACGACCGAAATCGTCCCAACGACGGTAGGAAAACACAACTCGATCCAGCTCTGTATGTACCTCGATGGGCCCATATACTTTCTTGTCGTGTGACCATTGCACCTCGAAGTTCTGACCGGGTCGCAAAACTCCTTTCCGCTGCCACTGTCTCACGTCCACCCGTAGGTGGTGGGAGGCCCTTTCTTCGCTGGAATGCGAAATTTCACCGCTCTCAATAACAGGCACGATTTCTCCTTTGGATACGAAATCATTAGCTAAATTCCGAAATCATTAGCTAACTTTTCCCTTTCTCGCATCCTGCGTGTCACATCCAACCGTGGTAATCAGAAGTGTTTGCCTCGCCGGAATACGATATCTACTGGTTCCCGCAACCATTCTTGATTTTTCTCCTCGGAATCCGTCCTCGGATTGCCCCGAAATCAATTAAGGAAATCTCGGCCTTTGGAAGCTTTCCGGTGAAACAGTTCCACAACTGTTCGTAGGTTCGGTCATCCCGTTGCCCTCTCCGGCGGCTTCTTTTCGACTCTCGCCCGGAGTGCGGCCGGTAATTCCGCAAACATATTCGGGTAGATTTCGCGCATTCGTGCCAGTTCGTCGTCCGTGGGGTAACGCCCGATGATCCCGCCAGAGTAGCCGCGGGCACGGATCAACTCCTGCAAGAGTCCACATTGCTTCGCGTGTTCGACGATCCGGTAGTTGGGAGGTACGCACAGGCCCAGGCAGTCTCCGAACAGTTTGGACAGGAACATGGGACGGATGAAGGTGTCATAGTCCTGCGCCGGGAGCTGGCGTTCCAGTTCTTTCTTGATTTCAAGCCAGTCCTTCATCGCACCGGAGGTGTGATGATTTTGATTTTCTAGATTATCCCTAGAACTTCCTACATTCCTTATTGTGGGTGACATGGTGTCACCCTTTTCTGTCGCCAATGTCATCCTTAAGGGTGACACTGTGTCACCCTTTGTCACTCTTAGCGCTGGCATCTGTGGAAATTCGTAGGTGGTCTTAGCGCCGGTCCCAAGATGCGGGCGCGACCGTCGGATAAGCTGGCGGTCTTCTAGTTGCTGCGCCAGACGGATCACCTGGCGCTCAGAAATCTCCATGTCGGTCGCCAACTGCTTATTCGAGACCGGGCGAAAGCTATCGGTGCGGTAGTCGTGGTACCAAGCTACTGCTCTCAGGAAGGCTTTCTCGCCGCGATTGAGGCCAGGGACTGACCGTGCCCAAGTGTCGGCTTGGTAGCTCATGCCAGCCTCCGTGAGACTAGTTCGAGATGGGGTTTTGGTGCGCATGGACTCGGCCCAATATGCCTTACCCATCCGGGCCAAAAGTCGGTCCGGGTAAACTCGTCAGAGTCCTCCCAGTCGTGCAGGGCTTGGCGCTCCTGCGAAGAGAGCACTACTTCGTAGCAGTGGTGCATGCTCTCCCCGTAGGCAATGATTTGCTCAACCCGTCTGACAGACATCAAGTTTCCTTCCCACCTCGCGCTGCGATTCCAGATAGCGATACCCCTGTGCTCGTTATTCGAACCTCATGAGCCCTGCCGAAGGAAGTCCCAGAGTCTCGGGAGGGAAAAATTTGGGTTTTGGCCCGTTCGCATCCATTTCCTCAATCCCTTGTACACGCGTGTAAACCGCTATCACCTGCGACTTCGGTACTCGGTGCGACCCGAAACTTAGCCAAGCCTCTTCGCTTCGCCCTGAGAGCCTTTTTCATGTTTCCCCATAGGTAGCGACATTCGTCCTTGCAGAATCTCGCTTTGTAGCCAGATCGCTTGAGACGAGCTTGGGGAATTTCGGAGCAGCAAACGGTGCAAAACAATATCATTGTGATCTTCTCGTCTGAGCTGCTTATGAGCCTTTCCATTGTCATTCGCGCAGTTGTCACACTTACCGACCGCGTCGGTTAGGAGAGGGCGACTTGCCTCCATCCTGGATCACCTTCTGCAACTCCGACTCGCGGATCATCGTGCGTGAGCCCACTTTGGTGCGCTGCAATTTTCCTTGGGTTAACCATGCGTAAATGGTCCACTTGCTAATGCTTGCCCAACAACCTCGCCGATTCGGAAACGGAATGCAGTTTGTCCTTGTCCCACTCCATCCCATCTTCTCCTTCAATAAACTAAACTGGACATTTGTACACCAATAAGTGTATAAATCACTGGCACACTTATGAAAGAACAAAGATGACAAATAATCGTGGCACAACTTTCGTTAAGATTCCCATCCGCTTTCGCCAGTCGCTGTACTTGATAGATTGGGCCGTCGTTAACGAAAACGGAGTGCCCGTTTTCGAGGGGAGCTCCCCAAAAGGACAGAGCCTTCCAGGAGGCCCATTTGTTGACGGTTGGGAACTCGTCCGCCGATTCTTGGTGATCAATCCAAACGACGAGCAATCCGTTTTGAAGTTTCTCGTGGCACACGGCCGCTTCAAAATGCCTTCGGCCTTAACGAAAAGTGTGGATTCACAGAAGCGACCGTTCGAGGGTTCGAAAACCAGGCGTTTGGGAGGATCTTCCGGAGCCATCCGAGTCGTCTCCGATCGCTTTACCTCGGAAGCACTCACTGCGATTCAGGATTACTTGCGAAGGATGTTGATGACGGGTGACCCGGCACTCCCGACTGCATGGGCGTACTTTCGCTACGATTACACGATTACTTTTGCTGGAACGCGGTTCAGAGCAGAGGCATATGTCAAAGTTAGCGACATCTTTCCTTCGATGCTCGCCACTATTCAGTTCAAGCTGGTTCAGGGTTCGCGATTCAGGGTATGCGCGAGAAGGGACTGCCGTTTGCCTTTTGAAGTCACCTCGCGACACAAACGGCGCTTCTGTACTCAGTACTGTGCGCACTTTACATCGCTCCGCAACCGCAGGAGACTGCAACGGAGCAGGAATAGCCGAAAGAAATCACAAATTCTCAACAAGGACGTAAGGAGGTTCAAGTGAGTGTTTTCAAGCGTGGTCGCGTCTACTGGTACAAATTCATGTGGAACGGCGAGATGGTTCGCGAGTCCACTAAGCAGGGCAATGACAAAGTGGCTCGTCAAATGGAAGCCGCTCACCGCACATCTCTAGCTAAGGGAGAGGTCGGCATCCGTGAAAAGAAGCCCGTTCCCACACTCGCGCATTTCTGCTCGGAACGGTTTGAACCTTGGGCCAAGTCGAACTTCGAGAGGGGATGCCGCAGCACCTGGGTGTGGTACCGAGCAGGTGTGCGGGCAATTCTTGGGTACAAACCAATTGCGAAACTCGGGCTGGACGAGATACGCGAAGAGCAGTTAGCGGATTTCGCTGCCCACCGCCAGGCTCGCGGGCTCCAGATCAGCTACATCAACGGTTCTCTGAGGGTGCTGCGGAGAGTGCTAAGACTCGCCGTGCAGTGGGGAGTTCTGGAGTCATGTCCGAAGATCGAACTCATGCCAGGCGAGCACCAGCGCGAGCGGGTTATTACGCCCGAAGAGGAGGCCCGCTATCTTGCGGGCGCTTCGCCACTCTTGGCGTCGATCGCCACGCTCTTGATTGACACGGGGCTATGCCCCGACGAGTGCCATCGCCTCAGGTGGGAGGACATCACCTGGGTAAATGGAAGGAACGGAACAATGCTCGTCACTCGGGGAAAATCCAAAGCGGCCCGACGTGTACTCCCGATGACAGCGAGGGTTAGGGCTGTGCTAGAGGAACAGTGGTATCGTGCTGGTAGGCCGGAGGATGGATGGGTTTGGCCAGCGCCCACCAAAAGCGGCCACTTGAATCATTTCAGCCTGAGGAAGCAGCACCAGAAGGCTTTGCTTGCCACTTCGGTTCGGCCCTTTGTTCTTTACAGCCTCCGGCACACCTTTCTAACTCGCCTCGGCGCGTCGGGTTGCGATGCTTGGACCTTAGCCCGTATCGCCGGGCACAGCTCGATAGCGATTTCCAGCCGCTACGTCCACCCATCCGAGGATTCGATTCTTGATGCTATGTCTCGGCTAGATGGGCACAAAATTGGGCACAGTGACAATTTCGCGGAATTGGAACAACCACACAAGAGGCTGGAACTGCCTGATGGCGTTGGGGTAGTTGGTGGGCCCTCCAGGATTTGAACCTGGGACCAATGGATTATGAGTCCACTGCTCTAACCGCTGAGCTAAGGGCCCGCACGGCGACAGCTACATTTTACATCCCAGATCGCGGCGTCAAGCGTGCGGGAATGCGGGCTGCTGGCTGCCGCCGCCAGCAGCGTCGCGCATTTATTTTTTCTTGTTACTGTAAGGATTGGAGTAACGCAGGATGCCATCCAAATCTGCGCCGCGAATGATGCCCGCCGAATAGTAGAACAATCCCCACGAGTCAATGGTGGACATGTCCGGAAAGATGCAGGCCTCCAGGACTAAGTCCTCCGTGTTCTTCTTCACCCACCCCCCGCCGGCTCCAGTGGTTCCCCCAAACTGGTCGGAGCCGCCAAGCAGCGTGCAGTAGCACGAGGCCGGATTTCCTTCGCAGGTTCCCGGTTGCACCTGGGCATAATAAGCAAGCGCTGCCAGCGTGGGATTTGTGGTATAGAGCGTGGGCAGCGCCACATAGATCCTTGATCCATCTGTTGATGACTTGAAGACGCAAAACTCCTCCGAGCCCGCAAGGTGGAGAGGATCGGACCCGTTCGTGCCATACCACGGTTGGCGCAGTTCGACGACCCCGCCTGATTGCGTGCAATACAGTGCGGCAGCTTGATTTGTGGGAGCTTCTTTCTTGCCTGCCTCGGCGCTTATGCCGGCTCCGCCTATAACCACGAGAGAAACTACTATCAGCGCAGCTACACTGCCGGCTGCACAGGCACGTCGGATAGAAGGATTCAAGATGGACTCTCCATGGAAGTGAATTTTGCCCATGAGGACTCCGTGATGCCGCGAATCCTCCAGGCAGAGTCCTGGGAAGCTTTTCCAGGGCGGGCGAAATGTTAGCACAGAATTGAGTGGTTCCTACTGCCAAATTCAACACTGATTGAGAAAAAGGTGCAGACCATTTCAACTCTGCAGGCGTGTTCTCAGTAGAAAGAAAGCGTTCCCTGCTGCCGGGCCCGGCGCAGGGCATACGAGAAAGTGATGGTACCGAGGGGAAGCAGGGTCAGAGCGAATGCGAACAATATAGTGATCTCGTGTGCGAGCAGAGAGGGTTGCCCCGTTTGCAGCAGAGCCAGCCGCATTCCAGTCAGGCAATGAGTCAGCGGTATTACCTCAGATACGAAGCGCAATGGCTTGGGCAGGCCCGCCACCGGAAACAGAGTCCCAGTCAGGAACCATGCGCCGGAGCCGAACGCCCAAAGGACAGCTGACCCCCTTTGGGTAGCCAACTGCAAAGCTGCTGCCAGCATTCCGATGGCAGCGGCAATGCCAATTGATAGCAACAGAACCAGCGCGCCAGCGGGAAATCGAGGCACAGGGAAAGAACTGTCGAGGAGCAATGTCCCAGCCCCGAAATAGAACGCCAATTGGGCCGCATTTCCGGCGAATGCCGATACCGCGCTGAGAAAGACCAGCGTTGGTCCTGAAGTCGCCGTGGTCATGAGCACTTCCAGGGTTCCTGATTGCTGCGCCTCCTGTACTACGCGCAGAAATGCGTTGATGCTCAGCATCAGAAAGGTGTAGAACCCCGTGCCGACCAGCAGAAACGCAAAGTAATTTATCCCCTCCGGTCGAAAACCCGGGCCGACAGCCCGCGCAAGATAATAAAACGCTGCCAGTTCGGCCAGAGCACCAAGCACAGTGGTGGCAACGCCAGTTCGATAGTGAAGTCCGATGAGCAGGTCCCGCTTCAGCAGCGCTGCCAGTTTGTCGGCAATTCCTGCAAGCTGCCTCATCTCACGCGCTTATCGCGAACTCGTCTTTCTGGCCGATGACCTGGAAATAGAGCTCTCTCAGCTCCACGGGCCGGGCGCCGCTAAGTTTGCATTGGCCGCTCAGCCTCCCACGGTCCAGCAATATGACTTCGTCGGCCACCGCCGACGCTTCCTCGAAATTATGCGTTGCCATGAGCACCGAAGCGCCATAACCCGGCAATTCGCGCACCAGGTCCCAGGTCTGCGCCGCTGCGCCGGGATCGAGGCTGCGCGTCGGTTCGTCCAGCAGCACAATGGAAGGCTGCTTGATTAGCGCCCGCGCGATGGCCAGCTTCTGGTACATGCCGCTGGAAAATTTCATGACCTCGGTATCGGCGGCTTTCGCAAGGCCCGTGCGTTCGAGTATGGCGGCGATGCGGAGTCCACGCAGTTTCCTGGGAACTTCTTCAAGAGCGGCAAAGAACTCGAGGTTTTCCCGCGCCGAAAGCCGCGGAAAGAACGACCGCTCACTGGTCATAGCAAGCCCCACGCGCTTCCGGACCTGGTTAGCAAGTTTTTGCGTATCGAAGCCTTCCACCATGACCCGCCCGGCGTCAGGGAGCAACGTTGTGGCAATTAGTTTGAGGGTGGTCGTCTTGCCGCTGCCGTTGGGGCCGAGGAGAGCGAGAATGCGGCCTGCGCCAACCGAAAAGGATACCTGGTCGAGGGCTCGCGTTTCTGCGCGTCGCCGCTGACCGATCCAATCGAATACGGGTCTTCTGTGCCGGAAGAGCTTGCTCACTCGATCGAAAATAATGGTATCCATGTTCGGAACCGGGCAGCCAGTTTGACAACACCCAGGAACAGAATTCGCCCGCGAGTCTGAGTACTATATTGACAGCCGGGCGTGCTTCCGCTACTGACTGATCTTGTTCACCCGAACATTTCCACATGGCTGCCGATGAAGAGCTTGTAGCGTTAGTCGATCCCGCGCCGCGGCTGGGCTTGCATGTGGGTGGCCCAGCGCCCGAGTTTGGTTTGTTGCTGGCCTGTTGCTTGGGTTTCGACGGCGATCGCAAACTGGGCCGTATTCAGCACGCCCTTTCGCAGCCTCTCGATTGGCCGCAACTGCTCCATCTCGCGGAACATCATCGCGTAGTTCCCTATGTTTACCGCAACCTTGCAGGCCTTGTTCCTGGCGGCGGGATTGACATCTTGCGCCAGGCCTATACGGAAAATGTTCGCAAGACCCTGCGGCTCACCGGCGAACTGATCTGTATCGCCGAGCATTTGCAGCTCCGTGGAATTGACGTCTTGCCATACAAAGGCCCGGTGCTGGGCCAGTTGCTGTACGATGATGTTGGCCAGAGGCAATTTTGCGATTTGGACATTCTGGTTGCCGCCCGGCAGGTTCCACGAGCCAAGCGCGTGCTGGCGGAACTTCAATACTACCCTCACATTGACCTCGCGGCGGAACAGGAGCACACGTACCTGGCTTCGGGATACGAACATTCCTTTGACGGTCCGCCCGGTCCGAATTTGCTTGAGCTGCAATGGCAGATCACTCCGCGGTTCTACTCGGTGAATTTTGACCTGCCGGGTTTCTTCAAGCGCTCGGTTGAACTCCAGCTGGCAGGCCGTGTCTTACGTACCCTGTGCAATGAGGATCTTTTTCTGGTGCTTTGCGTTCACGCCGCCAAACACGCCTGGAGTCAGCTTTCTTTTTTGTGCGATCTCTCGAGAATGATCGCGACCCAGCCGTTGGAGTGGAGGATTGTCATGGCGAATGCCAATAAGCTGGGGATTGCGCGCATCGTGGGGATGAATCTTATCCTTGCCCACCAACTTCTCGGCTCTCCCCTGCCCCTCGCCGCGCATGCAGCGATAAGCGACGCTCAGACCGCGGGCCTGGCCGAGGCAGTAAGGCTCGACCTGTTGGCGAGCCGGGAGCACAACCCTGAGTCCCTGGCATATTTTCGCTTTGTGGCGCGGCTGCGCGAACGCGCTGGCGACCGCTTAAGGATCTGGTGGCGCTTGCTGTCCACGCCAAGCGTCAACGAATGGTCCGCCGTCAAGTTGCCGAGCAGCTTGTTTGGCCTGTATCGAGCGGTCAGATTGGTTCGACTCGCGAAGCGGGCCGCGTCGGCTTGAGCGGCTTACCGGCTGGCCAATCCACCGGCGGTTTCCGCTCCATCAATGGTGATTACCTGGCCGGTAATGTAGGCCGCATCGTCCGAGGCAAGGAACGCAAACAAAGCCGCGATCTCTTCCGGACGGGCGTGCCGCCGCAGCGGAATTTTCCCGTTGACCGCCTCCAGCATTTCATCCGTGTACTCGGCGCGCTGCATCGGCGTAAGCACATATCCAGGCGCAATCGCGCAGACGCGCACTTTGGGGGCGAGTTCGAGCGCCATGGTCTTAGTGAGTTCAATCACTCCTGCTTTTGTGGCGTTGTAGTCCGCGTAGTATGGCTGGCCGACGATACCGTTGGTCGAAGCGGTTTGCAGAATCACGCCGCTTCCTTGTTTCCACATGTGTCGCGCGGCAACCTGCGCGACATGAAACACTCCCGTCAGGTTCACCGCGATCACTTTGTTCCACTCTTCCGGGGCGATTTCAAGAAAATTGTGGCGGATGCTGATGCCCGCATTATTGATCAGCACGTCCACTCCGCCCATGATGTGCACGGCCTCGTCGAATGCAGTTTCGACTTGTTGCCGGTCGGAAATGTCGGCGGAGAGGATCCCAGCCAGGCCGGGCATTGCTGCTTTGGCGCGTTGGTTGGCAGCTTTATCGCGGTCAAGCACACACACGGCCGAGCCTTCTTCCAGAAAACGCGCTGCCGTGGCTTCGCCGATTCCGCTGGCGCCGCCGGTGATGAGAACGCGTTTGTTCTTCAGTCCTCGCATGACTGATATCGGATGGCGACCTTAGAATGGTTTTCCGTGGAAAAGATAAACCAGTTCGATCACCAGAATAATCACCACCGTCGCTTCCAGCACGAACGCCCGGCTCTGATTGAACTGGTCCACCATAAAGTGATAAAGCTCCTCGGCGGTGCGGACTTTCTGGGTTACAAGGTCCTTATAGTCGGGGACGCCGACTTTGGAAGCCGCCAGCTTGTACAGCCGGGCCGAGAACATGTCGCTGAGAAACTTGATGGCATTGTCGGCGTGCTCTGTCAGTTCATCCACGTCGAGCAGCACGGTGTGCAGTTTTGTGGCGTCACGGGCCAAGCGCCAACGGGCCAGCCAGCCGGTGCCCTTGTCGAGGGAAGCGTAGACGTTCTCCAGTTCGCGGGTGAGAAATTCGTCGTAATGGCGAAACTCAAGCAGTTGGGAGTTGGCGTATTCCAGCAATTGAATGGCAGTATCGGCTCCGGCCGCGCTGTCATAGATAAACGCCGCGTTCCAGCCGATTACGGCGAGGTCGTTAGGGTAATAGGAAATTTTCGATTGCAGAATTTCATTGCGCTCTCCGTCCGAGAGCTGAGCGTTTTCTCCGCGCACAATCTGCGCAATCCGCGCGCCGTGCGCGCCAATCAATTCCGCGGCCGAGGGCGCCCCGCTGCTTTCACGGACGTGGAAGATGAAATAGTCCTCGCTCAGCCAGTCGGGGTAAGGCTTGACCAGCGCCGGAGCAGAGCGTTCCAGCTTTTGCCGCGCCACCCGCGCGGCTTGGGCGGAAAAGTCAATGTCCCAAACCCAGCGGCTGGCCAGCCGCACCAGCGTGTCCCAGTCGCCCGAAAACGGCAATTCAAACACCACGCTGATCACGCCATAGTCGTAATACTTGATTTGCCCTTCCAGGCGCTCGCCGCTCTCGAGCACGAGCGGCTCGACCGGCTCGACCACCGGAGGCCGCAAATACCGCACATAACCTGGCGCAGGATGTTTGAGGTTCGGCTGCTCGATGGTCCGAGCTCCAAAGATCTGTCGCAACTGATCGAGACGTATCTCCTCGCATACGTCAAACTGAATGAGTACTAAAACCGAGCCTTGCAGCACAGGAGTCGCCATCTGCGTGCTCTGCTCTGAACTCTCAGCCAGGGTTACGGATTGTTCGTCGGGAATCATGACTTCTGGGCGGATTGGATGAGAACCCGCGCTAGGTCGAACTGTTCTATTGTCCCAGATTTAGGGCGGGAGGGGATGTAAGTATAAGCCTTGTAGAATGAGTTGGTTAGGGGTTAGGCATTTCTGCCGATCTTTTTCTCCCAGGCTACCTGTTCTTGCTTTCCCCAATGGCAAACCGAGACGCGAAATCCATCCGGGTCGGTCAGGCTGAGCTGGCCGCTGGGCATGTACGGAGGATAAGCAATCGGTCCCGCCTTGAGCCCGTGGGCCAGCAGATGTTCTCGGAGGCCGGGCAAATCGGGAGTATACAGGACCAGGATGAGCGCCTGAGCCGAAGCATCTAGCGGATGCTCCGCGCGCAGCAACATGATTGCCGAGCCGTCCTCGCAATGCAGGCGCGCCCAGAAAACAGGATCGGAGCCGTCGCTGTCAATCGTGGTGAATCCCAGCAGCTGGTAAAAACGGATCGAATTTTCAATGTCTGCGGCATGAAGCATGGGCGTGGAGTATCCCGCCTTAACCGTCATAAGAATCCCCTTCTCGCGTCGCTTTGCGTATCACCTCCGCCAGATGGAGCGCGCGACGCCCAGTGCACTGCGCGATCTGCTCGCGGCAACTGAAGCCGTCGGCGATGATGAGCGTATCCGGCGAGGCTTTCCGCACTGCAGGCAGCAATTCCAATTCTCCAATGGCGACGGAAACATCATACTTGTCTTTCTCGAAGCCGAAGCTTCCAGCCATGCCGCAGCACCCGGGAGCAGGTTCATAGAACTCCACTCCCATTCGCTTAAGCAGTGCTTCTTCATCCGTGATCTTCATGATGGATTTGTGATGGCAGTGCCCGTGAACCAACGCTTTGCGCGCCAGGCGCGGCAGGGTAAAGTGCGGCGCTTTTTGCTCAAGGAACTCGCTTAGGAGGAAAGTCTGCTGCGACAGCCGTACGGCGCGGTCGTCCTTGGGGAAAAGATTGAGCAGTTCATCCCGGAAGACGGCTGCGCAACTGGGTTCGAGAACCACGATGGGAATCTGCCGCTCGATCTCCGGTTCGAGAACATAGAGAATTTCGAGCAGCAGGCGCTTGGCGCGGTCAAGCATCCCCCAGTCATAGAGCGGACGTCCGCAACAGAGAATCTTTCTGGGGAGCCGCACGTCGAACCCGGCGCTCCGTAAAACCTGCGCCGCCGCCTTGGCGGTTTCAGGACGAAAATAATTGTTGAATGTATCCGGCCAAAGCATAACGGCAGGCTCCCCGGACTTTCCGGGAGAGGCTTGCTCGAACCAGTCGCGAAAGGTTTGGCCAGCAAAGGCGGGAATCCGCCGCGCGCGGGCGATTCCGGCGAGGTTCTTGCACGCATCGCTGATCAACGGCGCCTGCGTCACAGCATTGACCAGCCAGGGCGCGCTCGATGCCAGCCGTGCCCAGATGTCAATGTTCCCGAACCCGCAAGCATGCAGCGGACGGCGGCGCTTCTCATAGTAATGCGACAAGAACTCGGATTTATAGGTCGCGACATCCACGCCTACCGGGCAATCGCTCTTGCAACCCTTGCATGCCAGGCAAAGGTCAAGCGATGTCTTGACATGTTCATTACTCCATCCGTCCTTGATCACATCGCGCTTTGTCATTTCCCAGAGCAGGTGTGCGCGACCGCGCGTGGAATGCTCTTCTTCGCGTGTGACGCGGAAGCTTGGGCACATCACACCGCCTTCATCGCGCCGGCACTTCCCCACGCCGACGCAGCGCAGCGCCGCATTGGCCAGGCTTCCGTGATCTTCAGGAAACTGGAAATGAGTTTGCGGCTGCCAGGGGTGGTAGTCCGCTCCCAGCCGCAAGTTTTCATCCAGCCGGTAAGGCTCGACGATTTTGCCGGGATTCATCTTCCAGTCTGGGTCCCAAATCGCTTTGAACTCGCGGAATGCCTGCACGAGTTCAGGGCCAAACATTTTCGGCAGAAGTTCAGCCCGCGATTGGCCATCGCCATGTTCTCCGGAAAGCGATCCACCGTAGCTGATTACCAGGTCAGCGGCCTCGCTGGCGAATTTGCGGTAGCGTGCGATGCCCGGTTTCGATTGCAAGTCGAAATTGATGCGCATGTGCACGCAGCCGTGCCCGAAGTGCCCGTACATGGCGCTGCGGTAGCCGTAGCCGCGCATGAGCTTGTGAAGATCGCGCAGATAGCTGCCCAGTTTTTCGGGAGCGACGGCGGAATCTTCCCATCCCTCCCAACCCAACGGCTCGCCCGGAACGTGCGAGGTCGCACCCAGCGCCGATTCGCGGACCTCCCATAGTTTTTTCGCATGCGCCGGCTCGATACACAGAACCATTTGTGGCGGAGTGGAACTCCGGCCAAGCGCGGTCATCAATTGTCGAGCCTGGGATTCAGCGGCCTTTGTGCTGTCAGCGCCGAATTCGGCAAAGAGCCAGCCTCCGCCCGAAGGAAGCAGCGCCAAGCCTTCGGCGCTGAGTTTCTTGCGGCGCGTGAATTCGACGAGAAGATCATCCACGCCTTCAAGTCCGATCGGATGATGTGCCATGATCGCGGGCACGCGGTCGGCGCACTCGAAAACATCCGAGCAGCCAATCACCAGCAACACGCGTTCGGGCGGGCTTTCGACCAGACGGCAGGTCGCTTCCAGGACGGTGACGCAGGTGCCTTCCGATCCCACGAGCGCGCGTGGGAGATGAAATCCGTTTTCGGGCAGCAGATAATTCAGGTTGTATCCCGACACGCGGCGGGGAATATCGGGATAGCTGGCACGAACAAGCGAGCCATATTGATCGCGCAGCTTTTTCAACGCCGAGTAAATCTCGCCTCGCCGTCCTCCGTCGCGGATGCTCTTCGCAAGCTGCTCATCATCGGTAGCTCCCACGCGAGTGCGCAGACCGTCATAGGTGAGAATTTCCAGGTCTTCGATGTTGTCATCGGTTTTGCCCGCCATCACGGAGTGCACGCCGCAGGAGTTGTTGCCGATCATTCCTCCCAGGGTGCATCGGTCGTGCGTGGCGGGATCGGGCCCGAAGGTCAAATGATGTGTTTCGGCGGCGTTGCGGAGCTGGTCAAGAACCACTCCCGGCTGGACGCGAGCGATTCGGCGGTTGGCATCAATCTCGACGATGTTCGCCATGTACCTGGAAAAATCGAGAACGACGGCGGCATTGCAGCACTGCCCAGCCAGCGAGGTTCCGCCGCCGCGGCAAAGGATGGGAGCGCCCAGCTCGCGAGCGAGGGAAACTGTGGCGATGACGTCATCGGCATCGCGGGGAAGGACAACACCGATGGGAACCTGGCGATAGTTGGACCCGTCGGTGGCGTAAAGCGCGCGGGTGCCGTCGTCGAAGCGGACATCGCCCCGAATGTTTCGACGCAAGATCGCCGTTAGTGCGGCCGAATCTACGGTCACCGACTTGGCAGCCCTTGCGAGCCCCGCAAAATCGTTGCCCATGAATGCGCTAGCTGAACAACCGCGTGGAGTAGTCCGCCAAACTGAGCGCCAGCAGAATAAACAGCCAGAAGATCGAAGAAATGATGACGGCTTTGGTTAACTTCTCGCTGGTGTACTTGACGTGCATGAAGAAAAGCACTACCAGCAGGGCTTTGAATGTGGCGATGACCAGCGCCACGATGGTGTTGAACGGGCCCAGATCCACGAACGACACTGCCGCGGTGATCACGGTCAGGCACATCAGCGCGATCCAGATTCCGTAGTACAGCTTGCTCGACATGATGTGCTCAGACATGCTTCACCTCAGCGGCTTGCGATCAATCAGATACAGCAGCGGAAAAAGATAGATCCAGACGATATCCACGAAGTGCCAGTACAACCCGCCGATTTCCACCGGCGTATAGTATTTCGGCGAATAGGCGCTCCGCCAGGCTTTGTACGCAAGAAACGCGAATATGCCCACGCCGATAATCATGTGCAGCGCGTGCAGTCCGGTCATGGCAAAGTAAAGGGAAAAGAAAATCTGCTCGTGGCGCGGGTCAATGTGGATCTGAGGATAGTCGTGAATAATGTCATCCACATTGAATGAATTCCCCGGAACGTGGTGTTCCTCGTACTTCTGATACCATTCGACACCTTTGATGCCCAGGAACGCGAGCCCAAAAACAATCGTCACCAGCAGGAGAAAGACCAGCAGCTTCCGCTTGCCCATCTGCGCCGCGCGGACCCCAAGAGCGACCGTCAAGCTGCTGCAGATCAGCACCGCGGTATTGATCGTACCCAGGTAAATGTCAATGCTGCGGCTGCCGGCGGCAAATTCGTTGTAGTACCAGTAGCGGTAAATCAGGTAGGCGCAGAACATGCCGCCGAAAAACATGATTTCGGTGGCAAGAAACACCCACATTCCCAGGGAAGCGGCGTCGCGCTGTTGCTCTACGCTCGAAAAGTGGTGCCGGAGTTCGGGGCCGTGAGTTTCCATCGCGATGGGACTATCGCTCAACCGGAACCTCCTCGGGCGCGGGAATGTGCTCGTAATCGTAGGCTTCCCAGGTCACTTCAGGTGTTTCCTCGAAGTTGAACGTCGTCGGAGGAGACTGGATCGTCCACTCCAGCCCGGAAGCGCCCCAGGGATTATCCGGCGCAGGCTCGCCGTAGCGCATAGACCAAAGGAAATAGATCATGGGCAAAACATAGCCGACCGCCAAAATCGTCGAACCCGCCGTCGAAAGCACATTTAGCACCTGAAACTCCGGCGGATATTGCCAATATCGTCGCGGCATCCCCATGTAGCCGAGGAGAAATTGCGGGAAAAAGGTCAGGTTGAACCCCAGAAAAACGATGAGCGCGGCGAACTTGCCCAACCACTCCGGGTACATGCGTCCGGAAATCTTCGGCCACCAGTAATGCATTCCGGCCAGATATCCCATCACTGCGCCGCCCACCATAATGTAGTGGAAGTGTGCGATCACAAAATAAGTGTCGGTGACGTGGACGTCAATGCCCAGAGCTGCGAGAAACAGCCCGGTCAGTCCACCCATGGTAAACAGGCCGATGAATCCGAAGGCATAAAGCATCGGCGTCGAGAAAGTGATCGATCCCTTGAACAGCGTCGCCGTCCAGTTGAAAACTTTAATGGCCGAAGGCACCGCGACCAGGTAGCTCAGAAGAGAAAAGATCATCGCCGAATAGAGCGAGATTCCTGCAACGAACATGTGGTGCGCCCACACCAGAAATCCCAGCACCGCAATCCCGATGCTCGACGCGGCCACAAACTTGTAGCCGAATATGCGCTTGCGCGCGAAGCAGGGAATAATCTCCGTGACCACGCCCATGGAGGGCAAGATCATGATGTAAACGGCGGGATGCGAATAAAACCAGAACAGGTGCTGGAACAGCAGCGGATCGCCGCCGCGGGTGGGATCAAAGATGCCCAGGTTGAACGCGCGTTCGAATACGACCAGCACCAGCGTGATGGCAAGCACCGGGGTCCCCAGCAACTGAATGATACTGGTCGCGTAGTGCGCCCAGATGAACAGAGGCAGGCGCGACCAGGTCATTCCCGGCGCGCGCATGCGGTGAATGGTGACAACAAAGTTGAGCCCCGTGAGAATCGAAGAAAAACCCGCGACAAAAATCGCGAGTCCTGCTTCGATGACTTTCGTATTGCTGAAAGCCGTGCTGAACGGAGTGTAGAAGGTCCAGCCCGTGTCCACGCCGCCGGTCACAATGCAATGGAGCATCATGATTCCGGCGATGATGTAGAGATACCAGCTCAGCAGATTAATGCGGGGGAAGGCAAGATCTTTGGCGCCGATCATCAACGGAACCAGAAAATTTCCCAGCACGGCCGGGATAGAAGGAATCAGAAAGAAAAAGACCATGATCTGGCCGTGCATGGTGAAGAGCTTGTTATAAGTGTCCGCCTGCACCAGATCGCCCGCCGGGGTCAGCAGTTCCAGGCGGATGAGCAGAGCAAAGAACCCTCCGATAAAGAAGAAGAAAGTAATCGAAATCAGGTACAGCAATGCGATGCGCTTGTGGTCTGTAGTGAGCAGCCACGAGCGGATGCCATACTCTTTGTTCAGGTAGTTCTCGCGTTCTGCCATTACTGCTGCGGTTGCCATTGCTATTCCTTCTGTTGCTGCCTTTCTGCTCCTGCGGGAAGGCCGCTTGGCTGCGCCGCGGAGCCTGAGGGCGGCGGGCTCAGCGACTTGATGTACGCCACCAGGGCGTTCAACTGTTCTTCGCCGACTAATCCCTGAAACACCGGCATGATGGGCTTGAACCCGCTCACGATTTTCGCGCTGGGCGCGACAATGGATTCACGGATGTAATCCTCATCGGCGAGCACGGTCCGCCCGTCTTCCAGTTGCACCGGTTTGCCGAAAACGCCAACCAGGTTTGGCCCGCGGCCCTGGGTGTCAGACCGGTGGCAGGTCGGGCAGCCGAGCTGCTCAAAAATGCTCGCCCCGGTCGCCGAGAGCGATCCAAACGCTGCGCCGCCGCTCAGCCAGGTTTCGTACCGGTTCGGCTCCATAACGACCACTTGCCCGATCATGCCGGAATGCATGGTGCCGCAATATTCCGCGCAAAAAAGATGATAGACGCCGGGCTTGGTTGCCCGGAACCATGCCGTCGTGTAGCGCCCCGGCAGCACGTCCTGCTTGATCCGGAAAGAAGGCACATAGAAGCTGTGAATCACGTCCTGCGAAGTCATGATCAGCTTCACATCGCGCCCCACCGGAACATGCAATTCGTTGATCTCGCGCGGCCCCTCAGGATGCTGCAGCTTCCACATCCACTGTTTGGCGACCACGTAAACTTCCGTAGCCCCGCGCGGCGGCGTGCGCTCGGCGAAATAAATCGCCGCTCCCCAGGCGAAAATGAAAACAAAGATAAACAGAGGCACGGCCGACCAGGTCACCTCAAGGACCGTCGAGCCTTCGATCTGCTCCGCTTCCACGCCCTTCTGCCGGCGGTAGCGCACCGCGAAAACAACGATGATGGTGAAGATCGCCGCGCACATGAAGCTCGACAGCGCCACCAGGAAAATGTAGAGCGCGTCCACATTTCCCGCTCCGGTGGAGGCGGCTGTCGGCCAAAGTGGAAAGTTATCGAACATAATCTATCGGCTCACGCCCGTGCGCCCGCGTCCCGGCCCCAGGCGGAACATCACGATCAGGAAAGTCCCTAAAGTCAAAATGGTTGCGCCGGCGGCCAGTTGCAAAACCCGGCTGATGATCGCCCCATATTTTCCAGTGTCCGGATTGTAGTGATAGCAGTAGAGCAGGACTTCATCCACCACGGTCCCTATTTTGTTCTGCGACGCCTGGATGATTCCCAGCCGTAGATCTTTTGGGGCAAACTCCACGCCGTAGTAATACTGGGCGATCTTGCCCTCGGGGGTCAGCAGCATGATGGCGGTCGCATGCGCGAATTGCGCCGTTTTCGCGTCATATTGGTACTGAAATCCAACTGCTCTGGCCAGCCTGTCAATGGCCGGTTGCGATCCGGTCAGGAAGTGCCAACCATCACCGGCGTTCGCGCGCCCGTAGCGCTTCAGCATCTCGGCTTTTTTCAAGGCCGCGTTTGCCGGCGTGTCTCTGGGATCAAAGCTTACGGTCAGCACGTCAAACTCCTGCCCCACATTGAACTTCAGCACTCGCAGTGCACTTTCCAGGCCGCTGAGCACTTCACTGCACAGCATGGGGCACTGGTAGTAAACCAGGTTCAGAATGATGGGCTTTCGCCCGAAATAGTCGCCGAGCCGGATGTCTTTTCCGTTTTCGTCCCGAAAGGCGAGATCGGCCGGAATCGGCTCATCCAGATGCTGCTCGATCCCCACATTCTTCAATCCCGGCGGCCGCATACTGGCGGGAGGCGACAGAATTCCCTGCGACATCCCCTGACCCCACATCGGCAAGCTGATGGCGAGGACGGCGCCCGCCGCGACAACGACGCTGGCAATACAATTCCTCACTGCTTCCCCTTTCCCCGGGGCTTCTTCGCCGCCTGATTGCTGGTGTCAGCACGCTGCGCCGCCTGACTCACCACGTTGACTTCTGACGGCGGCACGGTTCCTGCCTTCGGCGTGGTCAGCAACCCTCGTTGAGCGGTCAGTTGCATGGCGCGGTCAATCGGAATGCGCACCACTCCCGCCTTTTCATCCACCCAGCCATAGCTGGCCAGAGTTTTCTCTTCATGGAGGCGGAATTCGTTAATTTCCATCCGTTCATTCTGTTCCAGACGCGGCTGGGGAAAATTGGACTTAACCTCGGCAGCTGCATCCACGGCATTGGTCAGGCGAGTGTCAACGTTGGCCTTCTGCGCCAGCGGATTCTGCGCCGGCTCATGACTCTCCGTATACCTGTCAAGATATCCGTACAGCCCCAGCGCCACGAAATAAACCAGCACAACCGCCGCCGCGAGCCCGGCAAAAGAAATCAGTATCGCCCGAACGGTCAAGTCCTCGCGCTCAAACTCGCCGTGGCCGTGGCCGTGTTTTATCTCTTCATTCATGAACTCAGGAAGCGTGCGCCGGCTCCAGGATCTCCTTGGCATTTACATCGTAAGCGGGCAGAAGCGGCAGGGAATTCAGCTTGCGGAAAAAATATGCCATCCACAGCCCGCCCATTGCCACTGGCACGACAACGTCGAGCCAGGTCAGGCTCAGCGTGCGGGAAAAATTCGGCTCGATGATCCAGAACAAATCCACATACCGCATCACCAGGATCCAGGCCGCCAACCAGACCAGTTTTCGGACGTCCCGCTTGAACGGCCGCGACAGCAGGAAGAGAAAGGGCGCGGCAAACTGAAAGGCGGCAAGCGCCAGCCCCACGAACTGCCAGCCGCCGTTGAAGCGCAGCCTGTACCAGGTGATTTCATCCGGAAGATTGCCCGCCCAGATAATCAGCAACTGCGAAAACGAAAAATACGCCCAAACCATGGTGAAGGTCAGCATCCAGTTGCCGTGGTCATGAACGAAATCGGGCTTCAGCAGTTGCGACATGGGCTTGTAATCGAACAGGATCCGCTCGATGACTACGGCAAAAGCCATGGCCGACAAGAGCTGGCCGATCAGCAGGATCAGTCCATAGATGGTCGAAATCCAGCTCGGATCAATCGACATCACCCAGTCAATGGCCGCGAACGAAATGGTAAACGCATAGAGGACCAGTCCCGGCCCGCTGAGCGCTTTGAAACGCGCGCTGTTGTCGCGCACCGGCGGCTGGTCCTGCTGCTTCGACCACCGGCTCAGCAGGAATGACATCCCGTTCCAGATAGCAAAGTAAACGACGGCGCGCACGATAAATCCGTTGGTTGACAGGTAAGAGCGAGTCAGGTCGCGCAAGTGCTCGCGAAGATGCTGGTCGGCAATTGAATCCAGCGGGCGCGCCCATATATACAGCCGCGGCAGCCCGAAGAGCAGCGGCACAAAAAGCAAGGTCATGAAGGGGAGGCAGCGCATGGCCGCGCCCTGCAGGCGGCGAATCACAAATCCCCAGCCGCCGCCGGTCATGTGCCGGATCATTAAGATCGCCATCGAGCCCAGGGTGACTCCCAGCCAGCACATATAGGCCAGCAGGTAGGCCCGGAAAAATTCGCCGGGGCGGGTGAAGGCGCCTGCCAGTGCAATTACGGCGAAAATGACTCCGATCACCAACGACCGCTGTTGGATCGTTTTCGCGACCGGCGGGGCCATCAGGTCCATGGCGTGGCTATGCTCTGCGCTCACTTGGTGGCCTCTCCAGAAACTTCACTCGGTGGCGCCATAGGTTCCGGCAAGGTCGCGCCCGATCCCGGATCTCCGCGAAATGCCGGCGCAGCCGACGGAACTTTTTGTCCTGCAGGAACGTCTGCTGGGGTGGCATCCTGGCTCAACTGCAATGCCCGGATGTAGGCCACAATGCACCAGCGGTCCCGCACCGGAATCTGCGAAGCATATTCCGGCATGGCGCCAAACCCGTTGGTCATCACGTCAAAAAAATACCCTAGCGGCGCCTTGCGTAACCGCTCTGTGTGATAGGACGGTGGGGCGCGAAAGCCGCGCTGCACGATCATTCCGTTGCCGTCACCGGTCCGTGAGTGGCAAGGCGCGCAATAGATATTGAACCGCTCCCGGCCCCGCGCCAGCACTTCTTGGTTTACCGGAAAAGGCATGTAATCACCCGGATTGTTGCCGATTTTCCCCGTGTACAAATAAGTGTCCTCATGCAACTGCCCCCTCGCCACCGTGCCTTCGACCGGAGCTCGCGCCGACCGCAGATCGGCGTAGAAATCACTCTCTGCCAGCGGTTTGAAGCGCGGCTGGTCATGCATATCCTGCCGGCAGGCCGCCAGCGCCAGCATCGCCAGCAGTCCTACAGGCGCAACTTGTCGAAGGCCCGGCATGGCTAACTGGGGACCTCCGAAACCGAGTGCGGGTTCAGGCTTTCCAAAAACTTCCGCGTCGCCGCGCCGTCATACTTGGTGTCAGTTGAAAAAATGATCAAAAAGAACTGGTCCTTGGTGGCAAAGGCAAAGCGCGGAACATTAAACACAGGGTGGTACGGCATGGGCAGTCCGTTCAGCGCCAGCATGCCGAACACCGCCGCCAGAACGGCGCACAAGATCGTCATCTCAAAAGTGACGACAATGAACGACGGCCACGAATGGTACGGCCTGCCTCCGACATTGACGGGATAGCTCACCGTCGCGATCCACCACTGCATCAGGTAACCGCCGATGCAGCCGATGATCCCTCCCACCAGCACCACCAGCGGCACACCGTTGTGATGAAACTCGAGCGCCTCCGCCAGTTCTTCGATCGGAAACGGCGTGTAGGCATCCACTTTCTTATATCCGGCTTCCGTCGCCAGCCGCGCCGCTTTGACGATTTCGCCCGGCGTATCGAACTCAGCCATCAGCCCGTAAGTGGCGGTGTGTTTCATTCCGCTTTCACCTCCGCCTCAGGTAGCAAGGTGCGCATTTCAAAAATCGAGATCGAAGGCAGCAGCCGCAGGAACAGGAACATACAAGCCAGGAAGAATCCGATGGTACCGATGAATGTCATCCAGTCCCAGAAAGTTGGGTAGTACATGCCCCACGATGAATTCAAGAAGTCGCGTTGCAGGCTGACCACGACAATGATGAATCTTTCCAGCCACATCCCGGTCAGAATCACGCCTGAAATCAGGAACAACCATCCCGGACTCGACCGCAGTTTCCTGATCCACAACACCTGTGGCACAAAAATATTGCAAGACAGCAGTAGGTAATAGAAAAAGCTGTAGGGGCCGTGCAGGCGGTTCCACAGCAGGAACGAATCGTAGCGGTTGCCGCTGTACCAGCCCATGAAGGCTTCCATGCCGTATCCATACGCCACAATCAGGCCCGTGGCGAGCATGACTTTGGCCGAGTTCTGCAAGTGCCGTTCGGTGATGAAGTCCTCCAGGCCATAAAATTTGCGGATGGGGATCGCCAGCATCAGCACCATCGCAAAACCGGAGTAGATTGCGCCCGCGACAAAGTAGGGCGGGAAGATGGTGGTGTGCCAGCCAGGCACAATGCCGATGGCGAAATCGAAACTGACCACGGTATGTACGGAAAGCACCAGTGGCGTCGCCAGTCCGGCGAGCAGAAGATAGGCGGTTTCATAGCGGGCCCAGTGCCGCGCCGACCCCCGCCATCCCATCGCCAGAATGCCATAAATCATCTTCAGCCAGCGTTTGTCGCTGCGGTCGCGGAGTGTCGCCAGGTCAGGAATCAGCCCCACAAACCAGAACAGCAGGGAAGTGGTGGCATAGGTGGAAACCGCAAACACGTCCCACACCAGAGGGCTGCGGAAATTCGGCCAGTAATTCATGGTGTTGGGATAGGGAAACAGCCAATAAAACAGCCAGGGCCGGCCCAGGTGCAGCAGCGGAAACATCCCCGCGCATGCCACCGCAAACAGCGTCATGGCTTCGGCAAAGCGGTTGATCGAGTTGCGCCATGATTGGCGCAGCAGGAGGAGGATGGCCGAAATCAGCGTTCCCGCATGGCCGATTCCGATCCACCACACAAAATTGACAATGGCGAATCCCCAGCCGATTGGAATATTGATGCCCCAGATGCCGACGCCGCGCACGAACAGGTAGCCAACGCCATAGAGCAAGCCCATGGTCAGCAGAAACGCGACGCCAAAGCCGGCAATCCATCCGTTTGAGGTGGGGCGCGTCAGCACAATCGAGCTGATTTTGTCGGTGATCGTGGCAAACGTATGCCCCGGCTCGATGACTGGCGCCCGTTTGATTCCGGTTTGTTGGGTGCGTTGTTCCATCCTTAAAATTCGCCTAGCTTGTCGCGCGCCTTATATGACTTGTCATCTTGAGCGAAGCAAAGGACCCATGCATTTCGCACCGCCCCTCACCACGCGCCTACCCCAATAAAAACCCAGCAATGCTTCCCTACCCCGCTTCCGGATTCGGATTGCGAATCTCCGCTAGATACGTGGTGCGGGGACGCGTGTTCAAATCCGCCAGCACCCCGTAATTGCGCGCCTGCTTCTTCAGTTTCGCCACCCGGCTGTTCGGATCGTTAATATTGCCAAAAATAATCGCATTCGCCGGACACGACTGCTGGCACGCTGTCTGCAACTCGCCATCCCGAATCGGACGATTTTCCCTCTCGGAATCAATCCGGTGCTGGGTGATGCGCTGAATGCAGTAGGTGCACTTTTCCATCACTCCGCGGCTGCGCACTGTTACATCCGGATTGCGCATCATTTTGAACTGGGGCGTTTCCCAATCCTGGAACAACAGAAAGTTAAACCGCCGCACTTTATACGGGCAGTTATTCGAGCAGTAGCGCGTGCCCACGCAGCGGTTATAGACCATGTCATTCAGGCCCTCGGTGCTGTGCGTGGTCGCCTGCACCGGGCAGACCAGCTCGCAGGGTGCATTCTCGCACTGCATGCACGGCACCGGCTGGAAATACGCCTTGGGATTGTCACGGTCGCCCTGATAATAAGCGTCCACGCGCAGCCAGTGCATGTGGCGGCCCTTGTTCACCTGCTCTTTTCCGACGATGGGAATGTTGTTCTCCGACTGGCACGCGACGATGCAGTTGTTGCAGCCCACGCAGGCGTTTAAGTCAATGGCCATACCCCACGCGTTCGGTTCTTTGCTGTAGTCGTATCCTGGATAAAGCGTCAACTCCGGCGCCGGCTCCTCCTCTTGCGCGAAGTGTGGCTCTTTGCCGTATTCTTCAAGGCTTGCCGTTCTTACCAGCGGACGCGAGGCGCCATCCTGCGTTTCCATCGTCTGGTAACCCTGGGTGGAAGCCAGCACGTATGTCGAGGCGGTCTTGCGGATATTGACTCCGGTCACAATCCACGGCGCGGAGCTCGTTCGCAGGGGATACATGTCAAATCCTGTGCCGGTGCCCACGCGGCCGGCGCGGCGGCGTCCGTAGCCCAAAGAAACCGTGATCGAATTATCGGCATGTCCAGCCTGGATCCAAACCGGGGCAGCGACTTTTTTCCCGTTCAGCTCCAGCTCGACAATGTCTTCGGTCTTGATGCCCAGCCGCTCGGCCATTGCCGGCCCCATCAGCACCGGATTGTCCCAGGTCATCTTCGACATCGGCCTTGGCACTTCCTGCAGCCAGCCATTGTTGGCAAATCGCCCATCCCAGATGGACGAATCGTGCCGGAAATTGATCTCGATGGCCCGCGGGTCGCTGGATGCGGGCGGGGTTGCAGGCCCTGGCTCTTTGGCCGTCACCTGTTTCGGGGCGAACGTTGTCCCCTCCATCCAGCCGTCGTGCAGCGACTTCCGCCAGAACGTGTCAAAATCCGCGGCCGCGTGCTGCTGCTTGCGCCAGTAGTTCTGCACCAGATCATGGCCGGTGGCTTCGGTCCGCCCGGCAATCATTGCCACAACTTCATTCGCGCTCTTGCCGCCATAAAGCGGCGCGATGAGGGGCTGCACGATGGTGACCGTGCCGTCATAAGCACGAGCATCGCCCCATGCCTCGAGGTAATGCGCTTCGTTCAAGTGCCAGTGGCAAAGCTCGGCGGTTTCGTCCTGATACAGCCCATGATGAATACGCAGCGGAATGCTCGTGTTCTTGAGCGCATCAGCAAAGCCGAGGTCAGCGGGCGCATCGTACGCGGGATTCCCGCCAAGAATCAGCAGCAGATCCACTTTGCCGCCGCGCATGTCGGCAACCAGATCTCTAAGCGATTCCGACTGATTGACCGGGTTCGCGTCCACCGGATCGGTGTAGAAAACCGTGTGTCCGACGTTCCCCAGCGCCTGGTTTATGGCATGGCTTAGCGCGTGCACGACCGGCGGCTGATGATCCCCAGCTATGACCACGCTCGACCCGCGATGCGCCTGCAGATCAGAAAGGACCACATGCGCAAACAAGGGCCCACGGTCCTGGGGCAGTTCGCCGCTGCCAGCACTCACTCCGAGGGCTCCCGCCAAAGATCGAGCAAATGCTTCGACGAAAGATGCCTGCACCGGCAGCCGATGATCGGCCTTCGCGCCGGTTGAACTCATCCCGCTCTCGACAACATGGAGCCGGTTCATGTTCCCCGAATCCGGATCGCGCCGCTTGGCAAAGTCGCGCACGTAACGTGTGAATCCGGGAAATCCGGCATAAAGAAAATCCGCATCAAGCGAAAGAATTACATCTGCCTTGGAAAAGTCATAGCGCGTTTCGACCGGCTCGCCGAACGCGAGCCTTGCTCCCTCGAGCCCGTTGTCACGATTGACCGGCTCATAAACATGCCACTTCGCCTGCGGATAAATCCTGAGCAGATCGCGCAACTGATCCGCCAGTGTGGGCGAAGAAATCGTCTGGGTCAGAATGCGAATTCCGGCTCCCTGTACGGCTTTCTGCGAATTCAGCGGCCCGCGGATCGCCTCCAGAAAATTTCCGTAAGTTCTAACCTCGCCGAGATAGGTGACAGTCTGCGAGCGGTCGGGATCGTACATTCCAAGGATCGAGGCCTGCGCAAAGACATCCGTCCCGCCGAGGCTTGCCGGATGGTTGTCATTGCCTTCGATTTTCGTCGGACGATAGAGCTGGCTTTCCACCAAAAGCGGAGACGCATATCCGCCCAGCGTGAACGCTGTGGCGTAAAACAGCGGGCGCCCGGGAATAACTTCTTCCGGCTGCCGCACGTAGGGAACAATCGGCTCGAGCGGCTGCTTGGTGCAGGCCGTCATGCCTGCCATCGCTAGCGAAGCGCCCATGAGCTTCAGAAATCCGCGCCGCGACGCTCCATCCAACCATTCCGAAGCGCCTTTGGGAAACTCGCGGTGCATCATCTCCCGGAATTCCGCGCTGCCCGCCAGTTCCTGCAGGCTGCGCCAGAACTCGGGCCCTTTGGTTTCCGCGATATGCTCGCGAACGGTTCCGAGGTCGAGCTTGCCCCGTTTGCCGGGACAAACCTCTTCGACATGCGCTTTCTGGTTTTGCTGAGCCATCCTCACCTGTGACACGTCGAGCAACTGGTAATGTCGGCCACCGTGCGCAGCTTATACTTCCTGGCCAGATCCGTCCCCAACGAAATCTGATCCGTGTATTGCTTGCCGTCTACCATCATTGGCTGGCCGCTCGAAGGCGGCTGATATCGCATGTTGAACACCTGATCGCGCGGCCGCAGGTTCTTCTCCGGATGGCGATGGCAATCCAGGCACCACTCCATCTGCAATGATGCCCAGTTGAACATCAGCGGCATGCGGTCCACCGGGCCGTGGCAGGTGTTGCACCCGACCCCTTTGTTGATATGAATGCTGTGGTCGAAATAGACAAAATCCGGCAGGTCGTTGACCCGGTTCCACACCAGCGATTTGCCGCTGCGAAAACTCTCCCGCACCGGTTCCAGCATGGGCGCGCCTGTCCAGATTTGCGAATGACAGTTCATGCAGGTCCTGGTGGGTGGAATGCCGGCGAAACTGGATGCTTCGACCGAGGTGTGGCAATAGCGGCAGTCAATGCCCAGCCCCCCGACGTGGTGCTGATGGCTGAACGGCACCGGTTGCGGCCGCGCCACTTCCGCGTACGTCACATACGGAGAACGCTGAAATGCGATGCACGCCCACAACAGCGCGGCCACCAGAAAAACTGCGCCAAAGATCGTGACCCGTGAAATGGTATTCGTGCTGCGATGAAAAATCTGCATCGAATGAGAGCGTCCGCGGTGGGAACCCGGTACCCAGTTCCCGGTTCGTGCAGCGTTGTGGATCGGTGCCGCTACGGAAGGCGACGACTTGATCCAGGGAAACTTGAGATTATAACAGTTTAGAACTTACGCAGAATCGGTTCTTGCAAGGCTCATGGCATCCAATCCCAAAGTGAGACTCATCCGGAAGCCGAACTCCAAATCTGATCGCATTTCTATCGCAGATTCATCACCAGCAGCCTGGGTTCGGTCATTTCTTCGATGGCGTACCGCAGCCCTTCGCGGCCCAGGCCGGAATCCTTCACGCCGCCGTACGGCATGTGGTCAATCCGAAAACTCGGAATGTCACCGCCGATCAGGCCACCGACTTCAAGCTCCTCATAAGCATTGAAGATCAGCTTGGCGTCGCGGGTGAACAGGCCAGCCTGCAATCCATAGGGAGAGCTGTTCACCAGCCGCAGGGCATCGTTGAAGTTGTCATATGGCTCAACCGTCACAACCGGAGCAAAAATCTCCTGGCAGTTCACTTTCATCTCCGACCGCGTGCCGGTGAGGACCGTGGGCTCGAGCATTGATCCCCTGCGGTGCCCGCCGCAAAGCAGGCGCGCGCCGGCGCGCACCGCTTCCTGTACCCACTCGTAGGCACGAACCGCATCGCTTTCCCGAATCAGCGGGCCGATGTCGGTGGCTTCCTGCAAGGGATCACCCGACCTCAGTTTTCCCACGCCCTCCAGCAGGAGGTCAGTAAATCGCGCGCAAACCGAACGCTCCACCAGAATGCGTTGCACCGAAATACAAGTCTGCCCGGCGTAGCCGAATCCTCCGGCCACGCAGCGTTCCGCAGCGTACGCCAGATCGGCGTCGTAATGCACGATGACGCCGGCATTGCCACCCAATTCGAGGATGACTTTTTTCTTACCCGCCCGCCGTTTGATCTCCCAACCAACCGCCGCGCTGCCGGTAAAGCTGATGAGCTTCAGGCGCTCGTCGGTTACCAACAGACCAGCATCCTCGTTCGAAAGCGGCAGTACGTTCAACGCGCCATCGGGCCAGCCCGCTTGCTGCACCGCCTCAGCCAGCATTAACGCGGTCAGCGGAGTCTGGGGAGCTGGCTTCAGAACCATGGTGCATCCCGCGGCAATCGCCGGGGCGACTTTATGAGCTACCAGGTTCAATGGAAAGTTGAAGGGTGTAATTCCCGACATCGCGCCCAAGGGGAATCTCCTGACGATTCCCCATCGTCCCGCGGTGAACTCCTGCCAGTCGAGCGGCAGGTATTCACCGTAGATGCGCGTGCTTTCTTCGGCGGCTACGGTAAAAGTGAAGACGGCGCGTTCGACTTCCGTGCGGGCGGCCTTGATGGGCTTGCCCGCTTCCTGGGCCAGAGTATGGGCAAACTGCTCTTTCTTTTCAGCAATGCTTTGCGCCACCCGCCGCAATACCCGTTGCCGCTCGAAGGCGGGCAGTCTGCGCGTTGTCCCAAAGGCCTTGACCGCCGCTTTGATGGCGGCATCCGCATGTTCGCGCCTGCCCTGAAATACCTGGCCGATGACATTTCTGTCGTAGGGTGCCCGGATTTCAACCGTTTCACCCTCCTCCACCCATTTGCCATCCAGGAGAAAACCCTGTGTGCTGACCGGGACCATCGTCATCTGGGCCATGTTGGTTTGCGCTCCGCCGCTGAGAATTGGATGTTGATCTGACCGCTATGGTCCGCGATTTCTGCAGGAAAACGATAATATCGCGTAGCGGCTATGGGGAATGGCATGCGAGCTTCCATTATCGAACTCAGCGGGTCGTTGCGCAAACGGAAACTTTCACCGGTGGAACTGGTCCGCGACTGCCTCACCGGGATCCAAAGCCTTGGTTCCAGGCTCAACGCCTTCATCACGGTGATCGCGGAATCAGCTCTTGAGGAGGCCCGCCAGGCCGAAGCTGAAATTCAGCGCGGCGATTGGCGCGGACCGTTGCACGGCATACCGCTCGCGCTGAAGGATATTGTTGATACTGCTGGGGTCCGCACCACTGCCGCCAGCGCCTTGTTTAAAGACCGGATTCCTTCAGCAGACGCCGAAGTCGCCCGCCGCCTAAGAATTGCCGGCGCCGTCATCGTGGGCAAGAACAATCTTCATGAGTTCGCCTACGGCGGCAGTTCCCTGGTGAGTGCCTATGGCCCGGTTCGTAACCCCTGGAATCCATCATTTATTGCCGGCGGTTCCTCCGGAGGCTCGGCTGCAGCCGTAGGCGCCGGGATCTGCCTCGGCGCCATCGGTACTGATACCGCCGGTTCGATCCGTGAGCCGGCGGCGCTTTGCGCAGTAGTCGGGCTCAAACCTACTTACGGCCGGGTCAGCGTCCGGGGAGTGATCCCACTTTCTCTGTCATTCGACCACGTCGGGCCGATCGCACCCTCCGTGGAAGATTCGGCTGTTGTCTTGCAAGCCATCGCCGGGCACGATCCTTCGGATCCCGGCAGCGTTGAGAAAGCCGTCCCGGACTACATCGGCGCTCTGCGTCAAAGACTGCCGCATTGGAAAATCGGTATTCCCCGGGGCTGTTTCTATGACGATCTCGACCCGGAAGTTGGGGCCGCTGTCGAGCAGGCAATATCAGTTCTAAAAGAGTTGGGAGGTCAACTTCAGGAAATCGAATTGTCCGTCCCTACCGACCGCAGGTTGCAGAGCGCCGAGTCGTGGGCCTATCACGCCGCGTTCGTCGCTCGTTCTCCCGAGCTTTATCAGCCGGAGACCTTGCGCCGCATTCGCAGCGGAGAAAAGGTCACAGCCGCCGAAATCGAAAGGCTACGCCGCGAACTCGCGAAGATTCGTCAAGACACAGAAAGAATCCTCGGGCAGGTTGAGGTTCTCGTGACACCGACAACACCCATCCCCGCTCCCGAGATCGACGAACTCACCGCCAATCCAGATCTCCTGCGGCCGCGCGAATTGCTTCTCCTGCGCAATACGCGACCAGCCAATGTCTGGGGATTGCCCGCGATCTCCGTTCCCTGCGGATTCACTAAGGCAGGCCTTCCCATCGGATTGCAAATCGTCGGACGGGCCTGGGAAGAAACGACCGTGCTGCGACTCGCCTATGCGTACGAGCAGGCGACCGAGTGGCACAAGCGCGAACCGCGAATTCAATAGGACTAGTGTGCTCCCGCGCTCTCCATAAAGTTCACTACATCGCCCTTCATTCTCTTCAAACCCTCCATCGGCAGATACACCATGTGCCCGGCATCGTAGGTGGCAAAGGAAAAGTTCTGATGATACTTCCCGCCGACATCCAGATGGTCAATCGTATAATTCGCCGCCAGATACGGCGTCGCCAGATCGTAATAGCCTTCCATCACCAGCACCTTTAAATAAGGATTCTTGACGATGGCTTCGCGCAGCGCTGAGGCGGTGCCAGGGAAGCCCTGAATGCCCGAGCCCCAGTCCCATTTGCCGAATCCGGCGCCCTCGGCGAAGACGTAGTAGGGCATGTCGGTCTTGTAGCCTAACTCGGTGCGGAGATAGTTGTTGAGCACCGAGGTGAACGGGGGCCCGGTTGCCGCACCGGTGGGATCGTAAAACCGGGTATCGAGCAAGCCGTTGGGGTCAGGTCCGGTGAAACGTCCGTCGAGCCGCCCCACGCGCAGCTTCTGATCAATCAACAAGTAATGAGTAAATTTCTGCACGTTAATGCGCAGATTGGCCTCGTCAATTACTTCTTTGCTCAAGCCGGTGTATCGCGCCAGTTGGTCTATCACCGTTTGCCGTTCGGCAGGCGTGAGCCCGTCTCCTTTATCGAGCGCCCGAGCATAATCGGTCTGGGCCCAGCGCTCCGATTCTTCCCTCGCTTTGTTCATGTCTTGCTGAAGGTCGGGGGCGAGCTTGTGATGGTATCCGGCAATCATGGTGTAGGAAGGGATGAGGAAAATGTAGGGCTGATCGTTGGTCTTCGTGTCTTCCAGAGTTTCGAAATTCAAAACCATCGAAAGCAGCGTAATGCCGTTGAACGAAATGCCGTGGTCGGCAAGATTGCCGGCAATTCCCGCCGAGCGGGTGGTGCCGTAACTCTCGCCCAGCAGAAACAGCGGGGAGGTCCACCGTTCGTAGCGGGTAATGTATAAACGGATAAATTCGCTGAACGCCTCAATATCGCCTTTCACCCCCCAGAATTTCGTGGATAATTCCGCATTTTCCGCCCGGCTGAAACCGGTGCCGATCGCATCCACCAGCACCAGGTCGCTCCTGTCAAGCAATGTATAGGGATTGTCTTCGATGTGATATGGCGCGGGCGGCATGAAGCCATCCGGTTGCAGCACAACTTTTTTCGGCCCCAGCGCTCCCATGTGCAGCCAGATCGATGACGACCCTGGTCCGCCATTGAAGGCAAACGTCAGCGGACGTTTACTGGCCTCTTGGTCATCGAGCGTGTAAGCCACGAAAAACATCTCCGCCTCGATCTTGCCGTCACCGCGCTTTATGGGGAGCCGTCCCGTAGTCGCGGTGTAATGAAGCAGCTTTCCATTCACCGTCGCCTGATGGTGGGTCACGATCGGCGCCACTTCGGTCATGTCGAAGTGCTCTTCTTTGTCCTTGTCCTTATCCTTGTCGGAACTCTCGTGGCTCGCAGCAGGCTTGGGCTCTTCCGCCGTTGGGAGAGTCGGAGGAGCCACTTCCGGTTGCTTCGCCGGGGGCGCATTTTTTTTGGAGGCTTCTTTGTTCTGGGCCGGCTTTGAAGGCGGCTGGCTCTGCGAAGTATTCGGCTCCTGAGCGGCTCCTGGAATAAACAACGCAAGGAGCAATGAAACCTGTAAGAACAGTGAACGCATTGGTTCTCCTCGTGGCCTTAGACGTATGTGCAGGCAAAATTACTCGTCGCGCGGCATTATACAGATGATTCAAGCGTGCTACCCCATCTTGTAACATGGCCCTGTGCCGCGCAAGCCCCCAAGCCAGAGCAACCCAGTTGTTCTGTGGTCTGAGAACCTCAGTAAAATCCCCTGGCTTATTCACGGTTTTTCTACCCGCAGCGGCGGAGTCTCTCGCGCATACGGAGGCCACGCCCTCAATCTGGGCTTTACCAGGCACGATTCGCGCTCCGCGGTCGAAAGCAATCGCGCGGCCTTTTTACGAACGCTCGGGGCAAGCCAGGAAAGCAAGCCATGGCCACTGGTCACTTTACGGCAGGTTCACTCTGATTTGATCTATTGCGTGAGTGTACCTGCGGACCATCCGCTGACCGGGGACGGCCTGATTACCCGCAGGCCCGGCCTTGTCCTTGCCGTACAAGCCGCCGACTGCCTGCCCGTCATTGTTGTGGATACGAAACACAAAGCTGTGGGTGTATTTCATTGCGGCTGGCGGGGAACGGTAAAGAGGATCGCCGAAAAAGGCCTGGGCGAGATGCGCCGCTGCTTCGGAACGATGTCCGGTGACGTGAAAGCTGCCATCGGGCCTGGAATTCACGGTTGCTGCTACGAAGTCGGCCCAGAACTCCGCGACGAATTTGCCTCCCAGTTCACCTACGCCCCGGAGTTATTTCGCGAAATCAAGGAATCGGACCCCGTTCGCGAAAAATATCCCTTGCTGTTTCTGAGCGCGCGCGCCCCTGGCCACAGTGAATTGCCTTCGAGAATCTTTCTCGACCTCGTCGAAGCCAATCGCCGCCAGCTTATCTCTGCCGGAGTTCCTGCAAGAAACATCGCCGCCTCGCCGCTGTGCACGGTCTGTCGCCCGGACCAGTTGTTCTCGCATCGCCGCGAAAAGGGTGTGGCCGGACGAATGATGGGCGCGGCCGCCATCATTCCGGAATGAAAGGCGCACTGAATTATAGGGAGCGCCCACTGAGTCATCTCGCGCCGGAACTGTAGCTGATGCCCAACTGATCAAACAAAAAGCTGAACACGTCCGCGCCTTGCTCGATCTCTTCGTCGAGCGCGGTGCCGATGCCATGGCCGGCGTTCGAGGTCGTGCGCAGCAGGACCAGATGACCTAAGCTATTGGCGGCCTGCAAGCGGGCGGTCATCTTTCGCGATTGCATCGGATTCACCCGGTGATCGTTTTCTCCGGTCAGGAAAAGAATTGCCGGATAGGAAGCTCCGTCCTTGACGTGGTGGTAGGGCGAGTAGGCATACAGCGCCTTGAATTGTTCAGGGTCTTTCACCGTGCCGAACTCTGTCGTGTTGAATGCTCCATTGGGATCAAGTTCAACCCGCAGCATGTCATAGATTCCGACATAGGACACCACCGTCCGAAACAGATCCGGCCGCTGGGTAAAGGCAGCGCCCATAAGGAGGCCGCCGTTGCTTCCCCCCAGGATCGCAAGATGCGCGGGCGACGTGTACCTGTGGTCAATCAGATATTGCGCACAGGCGATGAAATCATCGAAGACGTTCTGCTTGCGCGTCAGATTGCCCTGCTTGTGCCACTCTTCGCCGTACTCAGCGCCACCGCGAATATTGGCCAGGACATACACCCCTCCCTGATCCAGCCATATCCGTCCACGCGCGCCGGCGAAGTAGGGCTGCTCGCTGATTCCGTAGCCGCCATAACCGTAGAGGAGCGTAGGATTGCTGCCGTCAAGCTTCGTGCCTTTACGGCGGATGATGTTGACCGGGACGCGCGTTCCGTCTTTCGATGTGGCAAACTCCCGAACCACTTCGGCGTCGTCAAAGTTGATCGGTGAAGTCTCGGAGAGGGCGGTCCGTGTGGCCTTGCCGGTTGCCGCGTCCAAACGGTACCATGCCGGCGGATCGAGGTAGGTCGAAGTATAGAAAAGCGCGTCGCTGCCCATCGAAATCACCTGCCCAATCGCCGAGATCGCTGGCAAGGCCGGGGCGCCAAGCCCGTGGCCGTGGTCGTCGAAGACCCGCACCCGCGATGGCCCGCCCATGATATCCACGACATACAAATGACCGGGAGCGGCAACGAAGTAGTCAATCGATGCCCGCGAGCTTTCGTCCGGCCCTGTACCCGGGCTTTGCGGAACCACGACCTGAGCGTGTGCCAGAGCCGGATCCGAAAGCGGCAGCCGCAAAATCTCTCCGCGGGGAGCATTCTTGCGCGACAAGACATACAGGCTGTCGCCCCCAACCTTGGCGGAAACGATCCCATCTTCGAAGTGCGTGACCTGCGTCCAATGGCCGGCGGCGTCCATTACGTAGTGTGCGTACTGGCCCCCGTCGCCGTTGGCAACCGCCGCAACCAGCCAACGCCCATCTTCGCTGGCGTGCAGCTGGATCTCCGCGATGCGGGGGAAGTCCTTGCCGATGACGTAGGTGTCATCCTTGGGGTCGCTCCCGAGCTTGTGAAAATAAACTTGCTGATAAAAATTCGCGTCCTCCGGCGGCCGCTCATTGCCCTGCGGATAACGCGTGTAATAGAAACCGGAGCCATCCGCCTTCCACTCGATGCTGCCTCCGGCCGTGGCGAAATTCACCCGCGGCACGACGTCTCCCAATTCCTTGCCGGTAGCAGCTTCAAATACGTGCGCCGAGCTATCTTCCGAGCCGTTTTCCGACAACGCCGCCGCCACATACTTTCCGTCGAAGGAAGGCACATAAAAATCCACGGCCAGCGATCCTTTCGCGCTTGTCGTATTTGGATCGAAGAGGACCTTCTCTTCGCCAGGGGCGTCCGGTGAGTGCATGGCTACGAGTATCGGCTGCTGGGCCGGCGGCTGGTACTTCATGGCGAACAAAGTTCCCCCGCGAAAAAACAGAGCGTAGTAGCTGGCGGAGCCGGCCGTAATCAGCTGCCGCAAACGGTCCTTGACAGCGGGCCGCGCCGGCAAGTGGTCAAGGTACTCGCGGCTGTACGCATTTTCTGACGTGCTCCACTGCTTGACCTCAGGATCGTCCCAGTTCTCAAGCCAGCGGTAGTTGTCCGTGACTTTGACTCCGTGGTATTCGTCGGTGACCGGCCGCTTGGGCGCCGCCGGAGGAGCAGGGATAGAGGCGGTCTGGGCGAGGGCACCTAAAGTAAGAATGAGAATTGAAAGGGGCGTACGAAATGAGAGCTTCATGTGAATCTTCTCCGCGTGGGTGGCTTCGAGTATGCCGCGAAAAACGCACGCAATTATAACGTAGAAATAAAGAGGGGTTGCACTGGCCCGAAGCAGGAACGTTGGCAGGTTTTGCGGACAGGTGAGGGCATCCTCCGGCTCGGCTCAGGACAGGGTCTCCCTCTATTTGGTTGTGGCGAAGTTGAAATTGCATGGCTCGGCGGCTTTCGTATAACCCAGTCGTACACTCCCTTCTGGTAACCCTTAGTAACCATACGATTCTCCGGAGCCAGCCGTACAATGACCCTTGTCCGAACGGCCATTTCCGCAATTTCGGGTAGTAACCCCGAAGGGATGGTCAACCCGCCTCTAAACTTCGGCAGCCGGAGTTTGCAGCGGGAACCCAACCGGAGCCGGAGTCCGCACTTCTATGGCGTTTGGTTTTGGCTTCAACAAACAAAAGGCGCTCAGTGCCGCGGAGAAGTTTGTCCAGCAGGGCAAATTGCAGAACGCCATCACCGAGTACGAGAAGGTCCTCAAGGCCGACCCCAAAGATCTCACGGTGATGAATACCGTGGGCGACCTTCACTCCCGCCTCGGCAACGTGGATAAGGCGGTGGAATGCTTCAAGAGCGTGGGCGACGCCTACGCATCGCAGGGCTTCACCGTCAAAGCCATCGCCATGTACAAGAAGCTGAGCAAGCTGCAGTCCTCGCTCGAGAGCGTGCTGCGGTTGGCCGAACTTTATACCCAGCAGGGCTTGTTCAATGATGCCCGCGCGCAGTACTTGCAGGTCGCCGAGGAATTCCTGCGCACCGGCGAGTTCGAGCAGGCAGTTCGCATTTTCCAGAAGACCCTGGAGATGGATCCCGAGAACGTGGCGATGCGTACCAAGCTGGCCGAAGTCTACGTTCGACTGGGAAAGAAGACGGAGGCCTGGCAGATCTTCTCGGCGGCGGCGGAGACCTTGCGCGGCAAAGGACAGCTCGACGCCGCGGAAGAAATTTTGCAGCGCATGCTGGCGCTCGATCCCGGGAACAGCTACGCCCTGCTCATGCGAGGCCGCACCGCATTTGATGCGGGGGATTTTCCCGGCTGCATTGAAAGTCTGGAGAAAGTTGCCGACCTCGACAGCCATCCCGATGGCTTGCGCGCTCTCTTCCAGGCCTACCTGCAAACCGGGCGACTGCCGGAAGCCGGCACGCTGGCTACAAAGCTGGTGACCGTACACAACGACATTAGCGCAGTTACGGCATATGCCGATTCGCTGATCGCCGCTGCCCAGTTCGACGAAGCGCTACAGATTTACCAGCAATATTCCGATCGCCTGCTGGCTGCCGATACGCAGAAGGTGCTGGAAACGCTGCACTCCCTGATTGGGCACATCCGCGAGAACCCCACCGCCCTCGAAATGATGCTCGATCTGCTGAACCGCGCCGGGGAGAGCACTCACCTCACCGAAGTCTACGAACTGCTGGCCCATAGCAACGTGCAATCCGGCAACTTTGAAAAGGCCCGCGACTATTATCTGAAGCTGACCCAGCTTGAACCGGAAAATCAATTGCACGCCAGGAATTACCAGCAAATGCTGGAAGGGATTGGCGCGCCATCAGCCTCCAAGCTCATTACTGCCGAGGAAGGCGCTGTGCTGGTAGATGAACTGGAGGCCACCGCTCCCTTTGTAGACCAGCGCTACGAGGATGAAGTCGCGCTGGCGGTCCGGGCCGCGCTAACGGACGCCGAGCTGTTCATCTCCTACAACATGCCCGCAAAGGCCCTCGGGCCTTTGCTCTCCGCGCTGCCGCAGGCGCCGCGAGACCTGCGCATTAACCAGCGGCTGGCTGCGCTGCATACCCGGGCCTCGCGTTTCGCGGATGCCGCCATCTGCTGCCGCACCCTCGAAAGCATCTACCACGATGCCGGACATCCTGACGAAGCCACCCGCTATGGAGAGCTGGCCGGAAAATACGAAGCACGAGCTTCCGCCGCCTCCGCCAAACCGGCAAAAACCTCCGCGCCTTCCAGCTCGCCTGCGCCTTCATCCGTTTCGATTTCCGCGCCACTCGTAGTGGAGCAAGCGCCTCAGGTCACTGCCGAAGCAGCTCCTGTTTCCGAGGCTGCGAAGGAGCAACCGGCACCTGCAGCTGAGACTGCTTCGGCGGCTGCCCCAGCTTCCGGGCTGTTCTTCCATGGCCGCTCCGCGCCTGCCCCTGCCGCGAAAGCGCCAGCCGCAGAGTTTGACGTGCAGCCCTCCTCCGAGGAAACGATTGACCTTTCGCAGGAGTGGGAAGGCACGCTGAGCGAAGAAGAGCCGGTGGTACTTTCCGTGCCTGCCAGTGCTGCCGCTGCTCCAGCCTCGGCAAGCCCCGAAGCGATTGCGGCGACGGTGGAGGAAGTTCGCTTTTACCTGGCTCAGAAAATGTGCGAGGAGGCTGTTGCGGCCTTCCAGGCGCTTGAGAAATTACAGCCGGGCGAAAATCTGCTTGCGCAGCTCCGCGGCGAGATCGAGACCGCCACAAAGGCCCCGCGCACCGCCCAGCAAGACGAACCCGCTCAAGATGTTTCAGTTGAGCCCGTGGAGATTCACAGCGCCGAAGTCGAGGAACCCGTGGCGGCTGACCCCGTCGCGGCAGAAGCGGTTCCCGACATCGAACCGGCCGCCGCTGTAGTTGCCGAGGCAAAACTGGGTGTGCTGGACTCGCTGGTTGCCGACATCGAATCTTCCCTGGGAGCTGGATTTCTCGCTGAGAACGAAAAACCGGAGACTGCCCCGCCGGCGAAAGAGGAAATTCCTGCGCCTGCTTCGTTCCAGAGTTGGCCGGAAAAAGTTCAGCCGGCTGCGCAACCACAGCCTGCAGCCGCCAACGCACGCACTCCTCACCCGGAGCCGGGCGGCAGCCTGGGAGAGTTTGTAGCTGACCTGGAAGCCTCGTTGGGCAGCGATTTTGCAGTTCCGCCTGAGCCGCAGCATGCCACAAGCCCAGCGCAGGTTGAAGCCGCGAAAGTTCCCGCTGCTGCGGCGATGGCTGCCGCAGCTTCGGCCGCATCGCCTGTGCCATTCCCGCCCGTTAGTGTTCCGGCGGTTCCACTGCAACCGGTCCCGCCGGCCCCTCCTGCCTCAACCGTGGAGGCCAGCCCGGGCGTGGATTTGGCCAACATGTTCGGCGAATTGAAGCAGGAGCTCGAAGAAGGGTCTGGGCCGGCTGACGACGATCCGGAAACCCACTACAACCTTGGGGTCGCGTTCCGCGAAATGGGCCTGCTCGATGAAGCCATCGGAGAGTTGCAAAAAGTCTGTCAGGCTGTGGACCGCGGTCATCCCTTCGGCCAGATCATGCAGACCTATACCTGGTTGTCACAGTGTTTCCTCGACAAAGGCGTGCCGGAAGCCGCGATTCGCTGGTACGAACGGGCGCTGAAACTCCCAGCGATTGATGAAGAGACCCGCACTGCGCTGCATTACGAATTGGCATCTGCTTACCAGACCGCCGGCAATAAATCCGCGGCTCTGAACCATTTCCTTGAAGTCTACGGCAGCAACATTGACTACCGCGACGTCGGAGAGCGCATTAAGGCCCTGAGGTCGTAGAATGTGCGGATGGGTCTTCTTCTGAACGTTGGGCCGTGTGCGCGCACAACCGGGTCGCTCGTGCTCCTGGGGTGTGCAGCGTGACGGGAGGGCCAATTCGCTCCCAGGACAAGCCATCTTCTTCCCAGGGAGCAGCGGTTTCTTCGCCCGAGCGGACTGGAGCGCCGGTGACGGTTCTGCCAGCGCCGAAGCCGGCCACAGAGCCGCACCACAGCGGCCTGGAACTCTGGCTTCGCCGTATCACGGTCCTGTTGTTTGTATTTGTGTGCGCCGCGGTGGGAGTGTTGCTGGTGATCCTTCCCTGGAGAGCAGAGTGGACGGACAATTTCCTGTTGCTGAGTTATCCCATGTTGCGCACATTCCTGAGCAATGGATTTGTCCGCGGACTGTGCAGCGGGCTGGGTTTGCTGGATATCTGGATCGGATTCTGGGAAGCCATCCATTACCACGAGTACCAATAGTCCTGAGCAACCACCCAGTGAGCCCCGGAAAGCAATTTCTGAAATGACTGAAAACGAAATCAAGCGCGCCTCGCTGGCCTACGAGAACCAGTCTTTCCTCGACAGCCCGGATGGCCGTATTATCCGCATGCTATCGGAGTACAGCGAGCCGCTGTCCCGCTTCCGCCGCGAGCAGATCCAGGATACGGTGGTGTTCTTCGGATCGGCCCGCTTTCACAGCCGCTCCAGCGCCGAAAAGAACCTGGCAGCGCTCAACGGCAACGGCAGCGAGATTTTCCAGAAGCGTGCCGCGGCGGCGGTGGACATGGCCCGCTACTACGAGGACGCGCGTGAGTTGGCTTTCATGCTCAGCCAGTGGTCGATCCAGATTCCTGCCCGCCGCCATCGTTTTGTGGTTACCACCGGCGGCGGCCCCGGAATCATGGAAGCGGCGAATTTAGGCGCCCACGAGGCGGGGGCAAAGACTGTAGGCCTGAACATAAACCTTCCTTTCGAGCAGAACCCCAATCCCTACATCACGCCTTCGCTGAACTTCGAGTTTCACTACTTCTTCATGCGGAAATTCTGGTTTGCCTATCTCGCCAAGGCGCTGGTGATCTTTCCCGGCGGCTTCGGCACTCTCGATGAACTGTTCGAGATTCTGACTCTGGCCCAGACCCAGAAGCTGGCTAAGAAGATACTGGTCGTGATCTACGGCAGCGAATACTGGAACCGCATCGTTAACTTTCAGGCCATGGTGGATGCCGGCACCATTTCGCCCGAGGACCTCGATCTCTTCAAGCTCGCGGATTCGCCGCAGGAGGGATTCGAATTTCTGCGCGACGGCCTGACCAAGTATCATCTCGGTCCGCAGCCCAAGCGCGCCGCCGAAGCCCTGCCGGAAATCGCAAAAACCAATCCGTAGGATTGAAAGCTCTCCGGCGACCGTCTTTAGTGTGAGGTGTCGACCCCCGTCCAAACTAAGCATTGTCTTCCTGAGCGAAGCGAAGGACCTTGGCACGGGTAGTGCGTTCATCCTCGCCGCGCTTTTTCGCGATAGGGAGTCGTTCCGGGCCCAAGCCCTGCTCTGAGCGAAGCCTCTGGGCGCTCTTGGCGACAGGACGGCGGGGGAATGTCCTTTCGCGGTCTTGACACGACCGCCGTCGTCTTCGATACTTAAAGTGTGTGCTTAGCTCATTGACAATACTTTATCGGCATGGTATAACTCCTTGCGTCGTAAGATTTTGCCCGCAACTCCCGGTTTCGCAAAGATTTGAGTGATACCGTCGCGCTACGCGCTTGATTCCAAAGAATCGAGCGGGGAGGGGGGTATCTGCTGGGCCGTACAGCTTGCTCCTCTACTACGTCACCGATCGGACGCAGTTCCCCGGCGATGAAACCGCGCGCCGCCGGCGCTTGCTGGAAAAAATCGCCGAAGCCTCCCGCGCCGGCCTGGACTACATCCAGTTGCGGGAAAGAGATCTTTCTGCACAGGATCTGGAAACCCTGGCGCATGCAGCCCTGCACACGATTCGTGAGAATCAGGGGAAGCATTGTACTCGCTTTCTGATCAACTCGCGCACCGACATTGCCATCGCATGCCATGCCGATGGCGTACACCTTCGCTCGAACGATGTGACTGCTTCGGATGTGCGCAGCGTGTGGCGTCACGCGATGAAAGGGCCGGCCATCATCAGTATTTCCTGCCATACGGCCGGGGAAGTTGCCCAGACGAAAGCCGCCGGGGCCGACCTGGCTTTATTCGCAGCAGTCTTCGAGAAAAAAGACGATCCCAAGATCAGCGGCGCGGGTTTGAGTAACCTGGGCGAAGCCTGCCAACGGGGAATCCCGGTGCTTGCTCTGGGCGGGATCACGCTAAGAAATGCGCGCTCATGCTGCGATGCCGGCGCCACCGGGGTGGCCGCGATCCGGCTCTTTCAGAAAAACGACATCGCCCGCGTGGTGCGCGAGCTGCGTGGTTAGCCGCGCGGGACCACCGTACTCCCTCCCCGGTCTATACTGATGCCGAAGGCCGGCTATGGCTCTGGCTCACTTATCTGATCCTGCCACCGACGCTGAGCGCCGCTTTGAGGGCTTTGAGAACCTGATGCCCTTCCGGGTGCAGGACATTCTTCTGGTCTCGAGCCTCTACGACTCTTTCATCCTGCGCGAAGACGGGCGGCTGAATGAATTGTTTATAGGCGAGTCGCTTGAGCTCGAACAGCAGCAGATTCCAGGGATCACCCATGTTTCGAACGGCACCGAGGCCCTGGCCATGGCGCGCTCTCAATCGCGCTTTAATCTCATTGTCACCAACCTCGAAGTCGAAGACATGAACGCCGCCCAACTGGCACGCCAGGTCAAAGCCGCCGGTTTGGACGTGCCGGTGGTGGTGCTGGCTTACGATTATCGCGGCATCAAGAATTTCATCGCCCGCAACCCGGTAACCGATATTGACCGCATCTTTCTGTGGCAGGGCAACATCCGCATCCTGATTTCGATCGTCAAGTACGTGGAAGACGAGCGCAATGTATTTCACGACACCCGCGCCATCGGAGTCCCGGTAATTCTGGTGGTCGAAGACAATATCCGCTACTACTCGTCGTTTCTGCCCGCCATCTACACCGAGTTGATTTCCCAGTCCCGACGTTTGCTGAGCGAGGGACTTAATGTGGCGCACAAACTGGTCCGCATGAGGGCGCGGCCAAAGATTCTGCTCTCTTCCAACTACGAAGATGCAGCGCAGAAAGCCTCGCAATACCGCGACTACTTGATGGGGGTGGTCTCAGATGTTGAATTTCCGCGCGGCGGCAAGCTGGATGTGGAAGCGGGTTTCGATCTGGCGCGCATGGTGCGGAGCATTGTGCCTGACGCCGCGATCGTTTTGCAAACCAGCCGGACGGAATTTCGCAAGCGCGCCCACGAAGAAGGATTTTCCTTCTTGCGCAAACGCTCGCCCACACTGCTGCGCGATCTGCGCAAGTTCCTGATCGAGCAGTTCGGCTTCGGGGACTTCATCTTCCGCCTGCCTGATGGCACCGCGGTGGCGCGAGCCAGCGACCTGAATGAGCTGGAAACGCAGCTGAGCGAGGTGCCTGCGGAAAGCATTGCCTATCACAGCCAGAGGAACCATTTTTCCCGCTGGCTGCGCGCCAGAACCGAGTTTGCTTTGGCGCAAAAGCTCCGGCCGCGCAAAGTTTCCGACTTCAAGACGCTCGAGGATTTGCGCCACGACCTGATCGCTTCCATCGCAGACTACCGTAGCGAGCAGAGCCAGTTGCTGATCGGCGACTTCAACGCAGAAACTTTCAAGGCGATGGACGCTTTTTTCCTGCGCATTGGAGGCGGCTCGCTGGGGGGTAAAGCACGGGGACTGGCATTTGCGCGTCATCTTTTGCGCCAATACAGCATTGGTCAGTTCGCCGGGGTGCGGATATCCGTGCCACCGACTGTAGTGCTGGCAACCGATTTGTTCGATAGCTTCCTCAGCGAGAATGGCCTGGCAGATCTCGCCATCAATGGCACGGACGACAGTGAAATTCGGCGGCGCTTCCTGGAGGCGTCACTCCCGCCGCCCCTGCGCGACGATCTGCTCGCGTTTCTTTCTGAGGTGCAGTACCCCTTGGCCGTGCGTTCTTCCAGCCTGCTCGAAGACTCGCAATACCAGCCCTTCACCGGCGTGTACGAGACCTTCATGCTGGCGAACCAGCATCCCGACTTGCTGATCCGCCTGGAACAATTGATGCAGGCGATCAAGCTGGTGTATGCCTCGACTTTCAGCCAGCACGCGAAAGCCTACGTGCGCGCGACGCCTTACCGGCTGGAAGAAGAAAAGATGGCCGTCATTCTTCAGCAGGTCGTGGGAACAATTCACGGGGTGGGGGAAAGCAACGCCAGCAAAAAAGGGAACCGCTTTTACCCCGATTTTTCCGGCGTCGTGCGCTCGCATAACTTTTATCCCATTCCTCCGGGCAGCACGAAAGACGGCATCGCCGCCGTCGCTCTCGGTCTGGGGAAAGAAGTCGTGGGCGGCGGGAAATGCCTGAGTTTTTGTCCCCGCTACCCGCGGAACATCGTGCAGTTTTCCTCCGTCGAGGATATCCTCGCCAATTCTCAGCGCGATTTTTGGGCGTTGGCGTTGGACGGCAATTCAAACAGCCAATCCCCCGTTCAAGCTTCCGGCGTCCAATCCAACGACGGCCAGCCCGACGACTCATTGATGGGCCTTCGCGAAGTCCGCTTCGGCCTCGAAGTCGCCGAAGCCGATGGCACCCTCGCCCCGCTCGGCTCAACTTACTCGGCCGACAATAACGCTGTCTATGACGGTCTCTCGCGCCCTGGCACACGCGTGGTCAGCTTCGCCCATATTCTGAAGCACGGGGCGTTTCCCCTGGCGCCAATTCTGGAAAAGCTCACCTCCATTGGCGAAGATGCCTTTGGCCGGCCGGTGGAGATTGAGTTTGCCGTTCACTTGTCCCGGCCGTCAGGCAAGACTGCCGAATTTGGCTTTCTTCAGGTCCGCCCGCTGGTTCTTTCCCGCGAAGATGAGGAATTGCGAATGGAAGACGTAACTCCAGACCGGCTCATCTGCCAAAGCTCCAAAGTTCTGGGCAACGGGCGGATCGAGGATTTGCATGACGCCGTCGTGGTTGACTTCCATCGCTTTGAGCGCGCCCGCAGCCGCGAAGTCGCGCAGGGAGTCGCGCACCTCAACGCCAAGCTGAACGAACAAGCCGCACCGTATCTGCTCATCGGCGTAGGGCGCTGGGGATCAAACGATCCCTGGCTCGGCATTCCTGTCGAGTGGGACGAAATTTCCGGCGCGCGCGTCATCGTCGAGGCCGGTTTCCGCGACCTGCGCGTCACTCCCTCGCAGGGCAGCCATTTTTTCCAGAACTTGACTGCGTTTCAGGTCGGCTATTTCACCGTGAATCCCGACACCGGAGAAGGCTTCGTGGACTGGCAATGGCTCACCTCGCATCCTGCAGTCGAAGAAGAAGGCTGCGTGCGGCATTTGCGGTTTGGCTCTTCAATCGTTGTGGTGATGAATGGAAGAAACAGCAAAGGGATGATCTTTAAGCCGGAAGGGTAACTGGGGTGCCCCATTACTGATAGGGGAAGAAGGCCCTTACTTCAGACGGGCGTCATCCCGAAGTGCCCGCGTTTTCATCGGCGGGTAGAGAGCCTGCCCTGAGCGAGCGACGGCAAGACCGGAACGAGTCGAATGGGGATCTCGCGCGGAGCGCCGCTGAACTCACAGTTACTAACTCCAAAAACGTCCAGCGACTCCTCAGTGCGCCCCATTCAGCTCATGCACAATATTGTTCACGAATGATTTGGCATCGCCGAACAGCATCAGCGTCCTGTCCATGTAATATAGCGGATTGTCAATGCCCGCAAAACCAGGGTTCATGCTGCGCTTGATCACCATGACCGTCCGCGCTTTGTCCACGTCAAGAATCGGCATGCCGTAGATCGGGCTGCCGGTATCGGTGCGAGCCGCCGGATTGGTCACATCATTCGCGCCAATAATCAGCGCAACGTCGGTCTGAGGAAAATCTCCGTTGATCTCGTCCATCTCAATCAGCCGGTCATAAGGCACGTCGGCTTCGGCCAGCAGCACGTTCATGTGTCCGGGCATGCGCCCCGCCACCGGATGAATGGCAAAGCGTACATCCACGCCGCGCTTGTTGAGCGCGTCGTAAAGCTCGCGCACTTTATGCTGCGCCTGCGCGACGGCCATGCCATAGCCGGGGACCACCACTACCCGGTTCGCCGCCGAAAGAATTCCCGCAGCTTCATCGGCCGTCGCGCTGTGCACCGGTTTTTCTTCCTGCGCTCCAGCAGCCGACGTCTGCACCTGTCCGAACGCGCCAAACAACACGTTGGTAAACGACCGGTTCATCGCCTTCGACATGATGACCGAAAGAATGAAGCCAGAAGAACCGTCGAGCGCCCCTGCAATGATCAGCAGCTTGCTGTCGAGAACAAATCCCATTGCTGCCGCCGAAAGTCCCGCGTAGGAGTTCAACAGCGAAATCACCGTCGGCATGTCCGCGCCGCCGATGGGAACGATCATAAGCACGCCAAAAATCAGCGGCACAATAATAATGATCGGGAAAAACTCCTTCGCCCCGGGATTCAGAACCAGGTACACGGCGACTGCAATCGCAATCGCCAACATTGATAGGTTGACGATGTTCTGGCCTTTATAGGTCAGCGGCCGCTGCGGCAAGACTTCCTGCAATTTTCCCGCCGCCATTAGGCTTCCGGTGAAGGTCAGTGATCCGAGAATTACTTCCATCGAAAGCACCGCCATCATGAAGCGCGGCACATCCGGGCTGCGCAAGTAAAACTCCGCGCTGCCCACCAGCGTCACGCAAAGCGCGCCAAAGGCATGGCTGAGAGCGGTCCGCTGCGGCACCGCGGTCATGTGCACCATGCCGAGCGGAATGCCGATGCCGCTGCCCAGCACCAGCGCAATCACGATCCACTTGTAATCCACAATGCCGTGGTGCAGCAAAGTTCCGGCGATCGCCAGCACCATGCCGATTTCCCCGGCAAGAACTCCGCGCCGCGCTGTGCCCGGCGAACTCAGCCACTTCAGCGACAAGATAAACAACGCGCTGGCGACGAGATAAATGAACTCGATGACGAGCTGATTGCCTGCGAAGTCGGTCATATTTTTGCGGAAGCCGGTTTAGAGTCGGATTTTGCCGGGCGGCTGCTCTTGAACATCTTCAACATGCGGTCGGTAATCAAAAACCCTCCGACCACGTTGCTGGTCGCGGCGATGACGGCAATCACCCCGAGCACGGCGGCAAACGTACTTTTGTGCTCGCCCACCAGCACGATCGCGCCGACCACGGCAATCGCGTCGAGCGCGTTGGTCAGCGACATCAGCGGAGTGTGCAACAGCGGCGATACCCGGCGGATGACCTCAAAGCCTATGAAGGCCGCCAGCATAAAGATGAACAGCGCATTGATGATGTTTGGGCCCATAATGTTCTCGTAAGTCCTGCTTGTGCCGAACGAAACTTGACTATGTTTACCCCGCCGCGACCGGCGCAGGCAGAGAAAGAAATTCGCGCACCCGCTGGTTCACCACTTCGCCATCGCGGGTAAAAAGCGTCTCACGGATAATTTCATCCTGCATATTCAAATTCAACTTTCCATCTTTGACAAGATGCAAAAGAAATGTGCTGAGATTGCGCGCGTACATCTGGCTGGCATGATATGGCACGCCGCCGGCAACATTGATCCGTCCAATAATCGTGACCCCGTGCCGTATGATCGTCTCTCCCATGCGGGTGAGTTCACAGTTGCCGCCGCGCTCCGCCGCAAGGTCAAAAATCACCGAACCTGGCGCCATGCTCTTTACCATTTCTTCGGTAATGAGCACCGGCGCTTTCTTGCCGGGAATAACCGCGGTGGTAATCACCACATCATTCTCCGCCACGACGCGTCCCAGCAGTTCGCGCTGGCGGTCGTAGAACGACTCATCCTGTTGCGTTCCATAGCCGCGCGCATCCTGCGCATTCTTGGCTTCAATCGGCAGCTCAATGAACCTTCCGCCCAGGCTCTGCACCTGTTCTTTCGACGCGGGCCGCATGTCGTATGCGGAGGCGACCGCGCCCAGCCTGCGCGCGGTTGCGATCGCCTGTAAACCAGCAACACCGGCCCCGATTACGAATACCCGGGCCGGCGTAATAGTACCCGCCGCGGTGGTCATCATGGGGAACATTCTGGGCAGTGTGTCTGCGGCAATCAGCACCGCTTTGTAGCCGCAGATGGCGCCCATGGAAGACAACGCATCCATACTTTGAGCGCGCGTAGTCCGTGGCATCAACTCGACGGAGAAGGAAGTTACGCCAGTTTTCGCCAGTTGCAGGATCACATCCGCTGATCCAAGAGGCCGCAAAAATCCGATCAGCACGTGCCCTCGCCGCAATAGCTTTAAATCTTCTTCGCCATTTACATCGTTAGAGCCGTAACAAAGCACCTGAACCAGGATATCCGCGGTATCAAACAGTGCCTTGCGATCGGAGGCGACTTTGGCTCCCTTTTCGGTATAAAGATGGTCGGGATACCCGGCCTGCTCACCGGCCCCGGCTTCAATGTTGATTTCAAATCCCGCTTTAAGAAGATTCGGCAGCGCCATCGGCACCAGCGCCACCCGCCGCTCCCCCGGATAGATCTCTTTCGGTACCCCGATAATCACGCGGACTTTCCTCCCTTCTTAAAAGCGCCGTTACTATTCTAGCGAAAGCCCGGTCTGAGTATCGGCTTTTGCCATCAGTCGCTGCTTATTTCATAGTCAAGGGTCAAAGGGGCCGCCTTGTGAAAAAATGGTCCCCGTTTCATTTTCCAATACAGAACCTGCTGAAGATAACGTTCAAGATATCGTCCGTCGTAGTCGCACCGGTGATTTCATCCAGGGAGCGAAGAGCACGGTAAAGATCCATGAGCAGCATTTCGTGGGGGATTTTAGTTTTGACCGCTGTGCCTGCGTCGTCCAGGGCCGCAAGCGAGTCGCGCACCCGGGCCTGATGGCGAACATTGGTAAGGAAGCCGGATTCGGCAACTGCGCCAGATCCTCCCCCGATGTGCCGCAGAATCGCGCCGCGCAGTTCCGGGATACCAGCGCCAGTAGTGGCTGAGGTTTCCACACGAGGCAAATTGGAAGTTGGCACATCGAACTCTGAACTGCGTATGTCAGACTTATTGGCAACGACGATGGCGTACCGGTCAGCGACTTGCAACAGCAATTCCTGATCTTCTGCGGCGAACGGCTGTGATGAATTGAGAACCACGAGAACCAGATCGGCGTCGGCGAGAGTTTCAAAAGACTTTTGAATGCCGATGCTTTCGGCCTCGTCCAGGGCCTTTCTGATTCCGGCCGTATCCACCAGTTTGACCGGAATCCCGCCAATGGCTATGGTTTCGCTGACCAGGTCGCGGGTCGTGCCCGGAGTTGCAGTTACGATGGCACGCTCGCTTTCAATCAGGCGATTAAACAGACTTGACTTGCCGACGTTTGGACGGCCTACGATCGCCAGGGTCAGCCCGCTGTGCACAATGTTTCCGTAGGCGAATGAGCCGGCAAGCTCTTCGAGGGGAGCGCGAATCTCTGCGAGCTGTTCCAGGATTTTTCCTGAGGGAAGAACGGAGACGTCATCCTCGGCGAAATCAATTCCCGCTTCGAGCAGCGCGATTAGCTCGACCACTTTTTTCTTGATTGGTTGTAGCCGCCTTGACAGGGCGCCCTCCAGTTGCTGGGCAGCAACTTTGGCCTGAAACAGAGTCTGCGACTCGACCAGGTCAGGGACGGCCTCAGCCTGAGTGAGATCAATTCGCCCGTTGAGAAAGGCGCGCATGGTGAACTCCCCCGGTTCTGCCAGCCGCGCGCCGCGGGCGATGGCGAGTTCAACCACATGCCGGAGCACGACTGGAGAGCCATGCGCGGAGATCTCGATCACGTCATCGGTTGTGTAGGAGTGAGGCTTAGCAAAGTAGGTAACAACGACTTCGTCGATGCGCGTGGCATCGCAGGCCGAGGCGCCCGCTTCACACGGCTCGATCAAATCACCAAAAATCGCACGACCAGGCTCAAGCGAGTGCTTCAAACGGAGTATGCCGAGGGCAATCTTTTTCGCCTGCTGGCCAGACAGGCGCACAACGCCAATGCCGCCGCGGCCGAGCGGAGTGGCAATGGCGACGATAGTGTCGTCGAGGTTCAAGGCGGATTGTGCGTGTCGAGCTTGATCTTAGACGGCCTGCGCCTGCATCTCCAGCTCCAGGCCCAACGGATCGGTTACCCGGTTGGTGAGGTTAGCCAAACCAGTCAGCATGTGCAAGTCGACGATCTCTGCATCAGAGAAGTGCTTCTTCAAGGGGATGAAGTCGGCATCTGTAACGTCGCGCGACGCCCGCGTAAGTTTTTCTGCGTAGGCGAGCGCCACCTGCTGTTTTTCCGGGAAGCGAGTATAGTCGCCTTTTTTCAGCGCGGTCCAGTCATCGGCCGTCAGGCCGATGTTCTTCGAGAAGATCACGTGGTGCTGCAGGCAATAATTGCAGCCATTGATGAATGAGACCCGGAGATAGATCAGCTCATAAAGTTTGCGCTCGAGCGATTTGCCCACGCTGCCGTAGAAAGACAGAAAGTTCTTGAGCATCTCCGGGCGGTGCGCCAGGGCTTTCTGGATGTTGCCGGGTTTTCCGCGCAGAACTTTCTCGTAAGTTTCTTTGACTTCCGGTGAAGCATCCTCAGGTTGAATCAGTGCGACACGCGCCATGCGGCCTCCAGGTACGGAATATGAACTTCGTATAATAATGCAGATGCTTTCCATTCGTCCGGCGGCTGCAAAAGACGCGGCTTTGCTAAGTGTACTGGTGCGCGAACTTGCCGGGTACGAGCGCCAGCTCGAGTTCGTGACGATGAGCGAGGCTGACCTGTTGCGCGACGGGTTTGGCGCGAATCCGAAGTTTCGAGCCTTGATCGCCGAGTGGAGCGGCCAATCCGCCGGTTATGCGCTCTTCTTCGGCTTCTACTCCACCTGGGCGGGACGTCCGGGCCTGTTTCTCGAAGATTTGTTTGTGCGCCAGCAGTTTCGCGGCAAAGGGATTGGAAGCGAGCTGCTCGCAGAAGTGGCGCGCATTGCGCTTGCCGAAAACTGCTACGGAGTGCGCTGGGAAGTCCTTGATTGGAACGAGCCCGCGATCAAACTCTATGGAGAACTCGGCGCGGATTTTCTGGACGACCACAAAGCGGTTGTACTGAGCGGAGAGGCTTTGCACCGGGTAGCCAAGAAAGCTGCATGAGAGAAAAAGTGCGCATTATCGGCGCCGGGTTGGCGGGATCGGAAGCGGCGTGGCAGTGCGCGCGGCGGGGAGTTGCAGTTGAATTGTTTGAGATGCGGCCGGTGCGTTCTACTCCAGCACACCAGACTTCTGATTTTGCCGAGCTGGTTTGTTCCAACTCGCTGAAATCCGATACTGAGTACACTGCACCCTGGCTGTTGAAAGAAGAAATGCGCCGGGCGGGATCATTGTTGATGGAGATCGGGCGTGAGTGCTCGGTCCCGGCGGGGCACGCCTTGGCAGTGGATCGCGTGGCATTTGCGGCGAAGGTTACGGAGGCGATCTCGCGCGAGCCGTCGATCAGCATTTGCCGCGAAGAAGTCACTGAGATAAACGAAGACGAGCTTACCATTATTGCCACCGGCCCGCTGACCTCGGATGCACTTTCACAAGAAATTGCCCGGTTATGTAGCGCGGGCGCTTCCGCCCGCGAAAAACAGACCTCCAGCCCACACCTTTATTTTTACGATTCCATCAGCCCCATCGTCGAAGCTGGCTCGATTGACATGTCAAAGGTTTATCTTGCCGCTCGCTATGACAAGGGATCGCCCGACTACATCAATTGTCCGATGACAAAGGACGAATATGATCGCTTCTACGATGCCGTGATCGCAGCGCAATCGGTGGAAGAGCGGGATTGGGAGCAACTAAATTATTTTGAGAGCTGCTTGCCCATCGAAGAAATTGCGCGGCGCGGACGGGACACGCTGCGATTCGGCCCAATGAAGCCAGTGGGATTGAGAGATCCGCGAACCGGCAAGCCTCCGTACGCCGTAGTGCAATTGCGCCAGGAAAATCTGCGGGCGGATTCCTACAACTTAGTCGGATTTCAGAACCATCTGCGCTTTGGTGATCAGGCACGGGTTTTGCGGCTTATTCCCGGTCTTGAAAACGCACGATTTCTGCGCTACGGCCAGATTCACCGCAATACCTACATCAATTCGCCGCGCCTTCTGACCAAGACCCTGCAAATGAAAGATCATCCAAAGGTTCTCTTCGCGGGGCAGATTTGCGGTGTGGAAGGTTATGTCGAATCCATTGCGACCGGCCTGATGGCCGGATGCTATGTGGCGGCACTAAGTACGGCGGTGGAACCAGCGGCCCCGCCGCGCGCCTCGGCGCTTGGGTCACTTCTGAACTACATTACTGAGGCCGACCCGCAGAAATTTCAGCCCGCAAATATAACGTTTGATCTACTGCCAGCGCTCGACCGGCCAGTCCGCGACCGCCAGCAACGCCACAAACAACAGTGCATGCGAGCGCTTGAAGAGTTTGACGGCTGGATGGAGAAGGCGGGCCTGCGGCTGGTAGCGTGATACCGTAGACCGGACAGCGATTAACGAGGGAAGATCATGTTTGCAGCCGTGCTCAAAGTCGGCACAGCCCCTAAGTGCGAACAATTTCCGGAGCCCGTTGCGGGCGAGGGCGAGGTAATCGTCAATGTCCGCGCCGCGGCCCTTAAGCCGGTTGACCGGCAAATTGCCAGCGGAACGCATTATGCGCGCCCTCGGGAACTGCCGTTTATCTGCGGCACCGACGGAGTCGGCCATCTTGACGATGGGCAGCGGATATTTTTCGGCGGAGCACGCGCTCCCTATGGGGCCATGGCGGAGCGTGCGGTCGTACGCCGAGGATTTTGCTTCCCAGTTCCCGATGGCGTGGACGATGAAATTGCGGCCGCGCTGCCCAATCCCGGTATCTCTGCGTGGCTGACTCTCGCTTTCCGAGCCAAGCTTGTAGCCGGCGAAAATGTCTTGATTCTGGGCGCGACCGGAGTCACCGGGCGACTGGCAGTAAAAATCGCCAAGCTCCTCGGAGCGAGTCGCGTCGTCGCGTCCGGACGTAATCAAAAAGTCTTAGAGAGATTGCTTCAGAATGGCGCCGACGCGGCGATCCGCCTCGATCTGCCGGCGCCAGAGCTGAGTCAGGCCTTCGCGAAGGAGGCTGGCACCTCAGGCTTTCAGGTGGTGATTGACTATGTGTGGGGCCAACCGACGGAGGCCTTCTTATCGGCGATCACGCGTAATGAGTTTGCCGCTGCCGGAAAAGAAACTCGGCTGGTCCAGGTTGGGGAAAGCGCCGGCCCAATCATATCCTTGCCGGCGGCGGCGCTGCGCAGCACTCCCCTGACCATCATGGGAACTGCTGGAATACCGCCGATGGAAATGCTGATGGACGCCATGCAAAAAGTCTTTACCCATGCCGCTACCGGCGAGCTGCACGTGGAAACTGAAGGGGTTTCTCTGGCAGACATCGAAAACGCGTGGACGCGGGATGATCGCGGCCGGCGGCTGGTAGTGATCCCGTAACAAAACAATCCGCGGTAGCCGCATTTTCTTGCAACTCCGCCACTTCGGACCGCGTATCTACGCCTAGCGGCCCCAGTTACGTTATTGGGCGGGGCACGTCCAACCTGAAGCGTATGGTCCTGCGCGATCTTATCGGCGATGTTCTCCGCACCCTGTGGTCGCACAAGCTGCGTACGTTTCTAACCATGTTCGGCATTGCGTGGGGCATTGTCTCGATTGTGCTGATGGTGGCCGCAGGCGAGGGCCTTCGAAAAGGCCAGGAAGAACAGAACCGGACGCTGGGCAAGGACATCCTGATCGTTTTTCATGGCCGGACGAGCTTGCAGGCCGGGGGCACCCGCGCGGGGCGGCTGGTGCACTGGGAAGATCCTGATGTGCCGGCGGTGCAGGCCGAAGCGCCAGATTGCCAATACGCCCTGCCGGAACTAGAGCAGAACGACGTCCAAACTCACAGCAATTACAACAATGCGGCATTTCAAATAACCGGCTCTTACCCGCCGTTTGGGTACATCCGCAGTATCGATATCGGCCTGGGCCGTTTTTACGACTGGGCCGATCAGCGCGATGGCCGGCGCGTGGCAGTTCTTGGCAACGATGCGGCCAAGCAGCTTTTCCCCGGCCGCAACCCTATTGGTGAAAACCTTTATTTGAACGCTTTTCCGTTCGTAGTCATCGGCGTGATGCAGAAAAAGAAGCAGGACTCCGACTACGACGGCTGGGACGCCAACAAAGTCTTCATTCCATTCTCTGCGATGCGGCGTGACTTCCCCGACAAGCCGCCAGGGACGCCGATCACGTTTGATCAGTTACTGGTGACCCCCAAATCGCTGGAGCAACACGAGGCCTGCAAGCGGGAGGTGCGCGTCGCGCTGGGGAAGATGCACAACTTCGATCCTAATGACAAAGAAGCCTGCCCTATCTGGGACACGGTGCAGGAAGCCCAGGCCTTCCGCAAGATGACCGATGGCATGAAGTATTTTCTCGGGGCCGTGGGAGTCGTCACATTGCTGCTCGGCGGGCTGGGTGTGATGAACGTGATGATGGTCGCGGTGCGGGAGAGAACACGCGAGATTGGTGTTCGCAAGGCACTGGGCGCGCCTGCGCACACGATTCTGCGGCAATTCTTTATTGAAGCGCTGGTAATTGCATGCTTGAGCGGCGCCATTGGGCTCGGCGTTGCGTACGGAATCTGCTCCCTGGTGAACCTGCTCCCCATGCCGGATTATTTCGCCGGGCTGCTTCCGACCTGGCGCTCAGGGCTGACCGCCACGGGACTACTGGGAATGATTGGGGTGGTTTCGGCGTTATATCCAGCGCGGCAGGCGGCGTCCGTGGATCCGATCGAGGCGTTGCGCTTTGAGGCGGGAGGGTAAGGGTAAGGCGGGCGAGGCGCCCGCCCCACATACGATAAATGCTGATTGAGATCATTCGCGAAGCGTGGATTGCACTGAAGCGCAACCACACGCGCAGTCTGCTCACCATGCTGGGGATCGTGTGGGGGATTGCCACAGTCACACTCCTCATCGCATACGGCAGCAGCTTTCGCGAGGTCCTGGTAAGCGGTTTCGATGCTTTCGGGAAAAGTGTGGTGATCTGCTGGCCGCAGCAGACCAGCGAACAGCCGGGCGGACAGCGGGCGGGCAAAAAAGTCGTTTTCGAGCAGGCGGATGTAGATGTGGTCAAAGAAGCCGCTCCACTGGTCAAGCACGTGTGCCGTGAGAGCGTGCGGCGGCCGAGCATTGCCTATGGCAACCGCATGCTGGGAACCGACCCGGTGCGCGGCGTGTGCCCGGAATATGGCGAGATGCGGAACGAGGTTCCCCTGGAGGGCCGCTGGATCAACGCCAGCGATGAACTCGAGCGGCGCAGGGTATGCTTTCTGGGCGGGCGCGTAAGGGAGCAGTTGTTCAGCGGGCGCCCGGCGGTCGGCGAGGAAGTTTTGATCGCCGGGGTGCGATTCCAGGTGATTGGCGTGATGGGGCGTAAGATTCAGCTCAGCAATTACTTCAGCAGCGATGATGACTCCGTGTGGATTCCTTTTTCGACCGCCGGAGACTTGTGGAATACACGATATTCGCAGGTAATGCTTTTCGAGCCGCTCGCGCCGCAGTTTGAGAAGCCAGCGATGGCGCAGGTTCTGGCTGCTGTCGCTACCCGCCAGCAGTTCTCTCCCACCGACAAAAAAGCCATTCAGATGTTTGGCCGCGACGAATTTCGCCCGGTCATTGATGCTTTAACCATCGGGCTGCAAGTCCTGCTGGCATTTGTTGGTACATTGACGCTGGGAATTGGCGGCGTGGGCGTGATGAACATCATGCTGGTCTCGGTGGATGAGCGTATCCGTGAGATCGGCCTGCGGCGGGCGCTAGGCGCCCGCAAGCGGCACATCAAGCTGCAATTTCTGGCCGAAACGCTCCTGATCATGCTGTTGGGTGGAGCGATTGGGATTCTGTTGTCTTATGCCATCGCGGCAGCGGTGGGGACCTTGCCTCTCATGGGGCCGCTGTTCGAGGACGACTCGGGGAAGGCCGACATTCACCTGAGGATTTCGTTGCTCACGGTCACACTTTCCGCACTTGTTCTCCTCTTTGTCGGCGTGATCAGCGGCCTGGTTCCCGCCCTGCGGGCATCGAAGCTCGATCCCGTGGAAGCCCTACGCTACGAATAACAACCCTACTGACCGCTGTGATCGTGATTCCATGAGAATCGCCGCCCGAGAATGAACTTGACGATCAAATGATCGGTCGAGCCGGTCATGCCGATGCCCACTCCAAAGTTAAACTCCCATTCAGGACCAAGGTCGAGGTCAACTGTCGGAAAAATCTGTTGCTGTTGGTCTCTCACGGGGAGGAATCCGCTGATGGGACCGCAGGAACCGTAATATTCGAAGCCGCCGGCGACCCGTTTGGTGAAGTTGTAGCTGACTTTTGCATTAGGCGAGAACACCAGGCCCTGATGAACCGTCAGCCCGTGCCACGATCGGTCGAGCACCGGATTGACACTCCAATAAATGCGGCCCATCTGTTTATCCACGATGGGCCGGATTTCCCAGGTCCAGGTATCGGTGGAAAACTGGCGGCGTTGATAGCCGATTTCGTTGGAAAGACTCACCCCGACCGGCCAATGCCACGAAGGCGGGATGCGAATGCGTGGCCGAATGTGGTCGCCCACCCACTGCCAGCCGCCATTCGGCTGAATGGTCGTAAAGATGTAAAAGCCGGTCTCAAACCAGTCGTTGAAGCCCTGGGTAATTTCGACAGTCTCATGCTCGGCGTGATTGGTAGGGGCCACGCCGTCAACCGCCGTCTTGCTGCCTTCGGCGGTGAAGTTCGAGTGAAGTTCCACCATGGTCGTCCCTGGTGCAACAGTTTGCGAGCCATAAACCTGGATTTCATAGTTGTCCTGGGCGCGGGACAAAATCGGGGCATACGCAAGCAAAGCGAGAGGCAGCAGAAAACGACACAAAGATTTCGGGATAGAGGAACGGCCGGTCGTTGTCAATTTGCAGAATTCAACCTCGTGCCCTGTTCTTGATCCAGATCGGGGCGCCTTCGAAGCCGAAGGCCCGCCGAATCTGATTTTCCAGGAAACGCAAATAAGAAAAATGCAGCTTCACGGCGCGGTTAGTGAAAAGCACGAACGTTGGAGGAGCAACGGAGGCCTGGGTCATATAAAGAATTTTCACGCGTTGCCGTACCGGGACCGAGGCCCGGTCAAAGTCAATATGCTCAAGAAAGCGGTTCATTTCTGCGGTTGTGATGCGCTTGCGGCGCTCGGAGGCAACTTTGGTCAGCGTGGAAAATATTTTATCCGTACCAGCGCCGGTCGCAGCCGAAACGAACAAGACCGGAGCATAGCTCAGGAATTTGAGTTTATCCCGCAACCGCTGCTCGTAAGCAGCGCGGTCAGTGGGCAACTGGCGGTGTTGCACGGACCCGCTTGGCCGCGGCTCGGCTTTTTGTGCATTCTTAGTTTGTCGGAGATGAGGGTCCGGCCCACACAAGTCCCACTTGTTCACGACAATGATCACAGAGCGGCCGCTCTCATGGGCGTATCCGGCAATCGTGGCGTCGAGCGCGCTCACGCCTTCGGTCCCGTCAATCACCAGGAGCGCGATATCGGCGGCTTCCAGATGCTTGCGCGCCATGACAACCGAGAGCTTTTCCGCCATCAAATGAGTTTTGCCCTTGCGCCGGATTCCAGCCGTGTCGATAAAACGAAATTGTTGTCCCACACGTTCGACCAGTTCGTCCACGGCATCACGCGTGGTGCCAGGGATTGGCGAGACGATGGCGCGGGTGCTTCCGGTAAGGCGATTCAGCAGAGTTGACTTGCCAACATTGGGATGGCCGATGATCGCGACTTTAATCTCTCTGGAAGTGGCTTGCGTTTCTGCGGGCTCTACGCTGTGAGTACTTAGCGATTCTATTTCAGGCAGAACTTTCACAACCTCATCCAGCAGGTCATCCACACCGCGGCCATGCTCGGCGGAGATCGGAAATAATTCGCTGGTTCCCAGGCGATGGAAGTCGTGCAAAAGCAATTCTTGCTTCTCGCTGTCAACCTTATTCACGGCGATGAACAGCGGTTTCCCACTGCGGACCAGACGACGGCTTAGTTCAAGATCAGGAGCGGCGAGCTCGCTGCGGCCATCGACCACCATGACGATGGCGTCGGCCTCCTCTAGCGCAACATTGGCTTGCCGAAAAATCTCGGCTGGGATGAATTCTTTTTCTTCGGGAATGATCCCGCCCGTGTCCACGACTCGAAACTCGCGGCCGCGCCAGTGGGCCTGGCCGTAAAGCCGGTCGCGCGTAATGCCTGGTTCATCGCCTACAATGGCGCGCCGTGATCCAACAATGCGGTTGAACAAAGTGGATTTGCCCACATTGGGGCGGCCGACAATGGCGAGGGTCGGGAGATTCCCCGCTGGACGAGCCATCGCATTGGGATTGATTCGAGTCAAGATGTCGTGCCCTGCCGTCAGGACTGTTTATTATAGAGACTCTGTGACTCCCGCCCCGCAGCCCGCCTCGTCAGTGGTTCCGGAAGCCAAAACACGCGACCTCTCTCTCCATCAGTTTTTTGCTCCTGGCGGGGTGCTGTCGCGCACGCACCCTGCATACGAATTTCGCCGCGGACAACTTCAAATGGCCCAAGCGGTGGAGCAGGCGCTGGCCGAGAAACGGCATTTGATTGTCGAAGCTGGTACGGGAACCGGCAAAACGTTGGCGTATCTTGTCCCGGTGATCCGATCAGGCAAGCGCGTCATTATTTCGACCGGCACCAAGAATCTTCAGGAGCAACTCTTCCATAAGGACATCCCTTTTCTTGAACAGGCGCTGTTTCCCGATGGCAAAAGCAAGCTCAGCGTCTGCTATATGAAAGGTCGGGGCAACTATCTTTGCCGCAAAAAACTCTACGACTTGACCGATCAGCCGGTTCTCAGCGGGCTGGACGAAATTGAGCAATACCGTGCCATTGCGGCCTGGGAGCAAACGACGCAGACGGGCGACCGTGCCGAGCTTGCTGAATTGCCGGAAGCCAGCGCGCTCTGGCACAAACTTGACGCGCGCAGCGACACCTGCCTCGGGCAAAAGTGCAGCTCGTGGGAAAAGTGCTTCATCACTGAGATGCGACGCCGCGCCGCCGAGAGCGACATCGTTATCGTCAATCACCATCTCTTTTTCGCCGATCTCGGAATCAAGCAGCAAGCAGACAACGCTCCCGATGCCGGAGTTCTTCCCGAGGTTGGCGCGGTGATTTTCGATGAGGCCCACGAACTCGAAGAGATCGCAGGAAGCTACTTTGGGGTGTCGGTCAGCAACGCCCGATTTGAAGAGCTTGCACGCGACGTGGAAAGCTCGCTGCAGCGCAACCGCATGCTTTCGGCTTCGCTGTCCGGCGCGCTGAAAACTCTTCGCGAGCGTTCCGGATTCTTCTTCGCTCTTTTGCCGGAAGGGATCGGCCGCTTTGCCTTCGAGAACCGCCGCGATTTTCTTGAAGAAAATGGCGATGAGTTTCTGGCGGTGCAGCAGGCATTGCAGCGGCTGGCTGCGGAACTCGAGAGCCTGGCGTCAAAGCCGGAGGAGATGTTCAACTTTGTGCGGCGGGCGCAGGAGTTGCAGGTGCAACTGGGGTTTGTGATGGAGTCGGAAAATCGGAACACGGTTTTCTGGATCGAGCGGCGCGGGTTTCGTGGCGCCGGCGGACGCGAGCGCGCGAACGTCCTGCTGCAGGCGACTCCCATTGACGTCGCCCCGATTCTGAAGACCTGTCTATTCGACAAACTGGAGTGCGCGGTTCTCACCTCGGCCACGCTCGCCGTCGGCGGCAGCTTCGAATACATGCGCAGCCGTTTGGGCCTCGAGCATGGGCGCGAAACCATTCTCCCTTCTCATTTCGACTATGAGAACCAGGCGTTGCTTTACGTACCTCCGGACCTGCCTGACCCGCGCACGCCGCAGTTCACACTCCACGCCGCAGTCCGGATCAAGCAGTTGCTCCAAATCACGCAAGGGCGCGCCTTCGTTCTTTTCACCAGCTATGCCCAGATGAGGGAGATCCATCAACGCCTGCTCGGCGAACTCGACTTCCACATGCTGCTTCAGGGCGACGCGCCGAAAAGCGCACTGCTCGAAGAGTTTCGCCTGACGCCGCACGCGGTGCTGTTTGCGACATCTTCTTTCTGGCAGGGCGTGGACGTGCAAGGCGAGCAACTGAGTTGCGTGATTATTGATCGTCTGCCGTTCGCCGTCCCGAGCGATCCCGTCGTCGCCGCGCGTGTCAAGGCGATTGACGGCGACGGCGGAAACGCGTTCTTTCAGTATCAGGTGCCATCCGCGGTTATTACATTGAAGCAGGGTTTCGGACGGCTGATTCGATCGCTCCATGATCGCGGGCTGCTTGCGCTACTCGACAATCGCATTTTGAAGAAACAGTATGGAAAAGTGTTCGTGGAGAGCCTGCCGAATTATAGAAAAACGACCGAGTTGAAGGTTGTGGCCGAGTTCTTTTCTGCAGGCTCTGAGTGAGGATACTTGTCAGCTTAGCAGTTTCATTCCGGCATCACTCGCACGTTTGTCAAATGTGACGGTATACTCGCATCCGGCTTCAGAGCCGCACCGCTCGATCAGACAATCAGAAAAATCCGCTCTGGCAGCGCGGAACTTCCTTAGGGCCTGCACGACGAGATCTGCCCGTTCGACAATGATCTCTTTGCTTCGCAACAACATCTCAAGGACGTCCGCAATCTCGCCTTTCTTCAGGCCGTAGGAGCCTCGAAGCACCCAGACCGTTTCAACAATTACGGTCAGCGAAAGAAAGCCCGGGTCGTCCGCCGACAGCGAAGCAAAAAGTTTCGTCACAGCGGCAGCCTGCGCGCTGTCATCATGCGTGAGGTATCTGACGACGACATTGGTATCGAGACCGATCATCGGGACCTTGAGGCCTGCCGCGCGATGTCGGCATTCATCTGCTGGATGGAAACTGGCTTGGTTCGCCGGCCGCGAAACATGCCGTTCAGTTCCCGTATCGAGCGTGTGGCTGGCACAATGGCGAACTGTCCTTTCTCAACTTCTACGAATTCAATGCGGTCCCCGGTCGCGAGCCCGAGGGCAAGTCTTACTTTTGACGGAATTGTGACTTGGCCTTTTGAGGTGATGGTGGCTGTGGACAAATTCTGTTCCTTTCCACTTCTATAATTCCTTACATTATAGTAAGGAAAGTAGGGAAAAATTCATGTAAAAATGGTCACATTTACCGGGACTGTTAATACCGTAAAACCAAGGAGGACGACGGAGAGGTAATCGTAATGACCCGCAGAACAGCGGTTATTAGGCGACGAGAACCAGTCAAGCACGCAGAGCTACCACACCTATGGCTCGAACGGGGCTCGCTACTACGAGGTGTCGACCGCGGCAGCCAATGTGCTAACCAGCGCGACGAAGCAGTGCGGAGGAAACCAGCAGGGAAGCAATGGAGTGGCCTACTAAAGAACCGGTGGGCCACTCCTAAATTGCGCGACCCTGAGCTCGCGCCATCACAGACTCGAGGTTCACATCCTGAGAGTAGAAGGCGGCAATCGCAGGTACAATTGATGCTGGATGTCGCGGTCCATGAGCGCGTAAGAAGGCATTCATGTTCGAAGTTACCGTCGAAGAATCATTTGCTGCCGGGCATTATCTGCGCAATTACAAAGGGAAGTGTGAGAATCCGCATGGGCACAACTATAAGGTGAGGGTCACGCTGACCGGCAAAGAACTGGATAACGCCGGGCTCCTGCTGGACTTCAAGGATCTGCGCGACGTGATGAAGCAGGTGGTTGAGCGGCTCGACCATCGGATGATCAATGATCTGGAACCGTTCAGGGAGGTGAATCCCTCGGCGGAAAATCTCGCAAAGTATTTCTACGACGAGACCAATGTCAAGCTTGACCGGGTCACCAGCGGGCGCGTGCGAGTAAAAAGCATCACGGTGTTCGAGACCGACAGCACGACGGCAACATATTTCGACTAGAAACCGGCGGCATCGCTGTTCTGTGCCACGAGCTGCGCAAACCTGTCGAGGTCAATGTTGCCCCCGGAAACAATCGCAACTACTTTTCCCACTCCGGCCCGTCCGGACAAAGCAGCCGCCACGGCGCAAGCGGAAGCGCCTTCGGCGATGACGCGGTTGCGCTCGGCCAGCATCTTGATGGCGGCAGCGGCCTCGGGGAGCGTTACGACCAAGGAGCCATCAAGCAGTTCGCACGCGTGTTTGAACATGTTGGGAAACACTGTTTTGCTGCCAATGCCATCCACGAAGGATGGCTTGTACTCCACTGTGCTCGGTCCTCCCGCAGCGAGAGACGCTGCCAACGGCGCAGCAGTTTCAATCTCAGCCGCATAGATGCGCACCTTTGGTGCGAGCGCTCGCAAAACCGCCGCGATGCCGCACGATAACCCTCCCCCACCCCAGGGAATGACCACGGCAGCAAGGTCAGGCAAGTCTTCAAGCAGTTCGAGAGCGATGGTGCCATTTCCGGCCATTACGTCGGGGTCATCGAAGGCATGAACGAAGGTTGCCTCCACGCCAGGGAAAGAACGGGTCTCGAAGGTCCGCCACCATTCGGCAAAGGAGACTTTTATGACCTTTCCACCCATGCGCTCCACCGCGCGGATCTTAGTTGCGGGCGCGGTGTCGGGTGCAACTACAGTGGCGGAAATATCCAGGCGCTGGGCGCAGAATGCCACTCCTTGGGCCATGTTGCCAGCCGAAGCGGTGAAGACTCCGCGGGCAAGGCGCTCCCGAGGAGTGCGCGCCATGAGATTTGCGGCGCCGCGAATCTTGAATGATCCGATCGGCTGAAGATTCTCGAGTTTGAGGTAAATATCAGGCGACTCTATATTGCAGCGGACGAGCGGGGTACGGAAGGCAATTCCGGCGATATTTCGCCGGGCCTCTTCCACGCGGTTGAGAGTTATGGGCACGTGGTTATCCTAGTCCAAAACCGGCGAGAGCGCGGGCTGAGCTTCAAGGCATGAGGTGACTCAGGCGCGCTACCCAAAGACTTTGACGAAGAATCCCTTCATTTTTCCGAGGAATCCATGATGGGCCGCCGTAGTAGCCCGCGATGGAGGTGGCAAAGCCGCTGTCTGGAAAATTGCGGGCCGCGCGGGCAACCCCATGGGCAAGAGCTCGGCCGAGGGTGGGTTGGGCGGTGGTGCAGCGGCGACTGGAGCGGGATCAGTAGCTCGAAATATGAAAGGCGCTTCGACCTGTACATGAACATCATTGGGTCGCGTCGGCGGCAGCGGTGCAGACTCCGGGGCTAGCGAGGCAACCGAGGCCTGGGTTGATGCAGAACTGCGAGCTGGGGCGGGAGACGGTACAGGTGCAGAATTCATAGGAGCGGGATGGTTTCCTGGTTGGGCGAGCGCCACACTCGAGGGTAGGTCCTTATCGTGAACCACGGGCTCATGAACCACAGGCGGAGCCTGCGAAGCCAGCATCACGGGAGCACTAGGGGCGGGGCAACCGCAGTCTGTGGGTACAGCGGAATCGGTGGTGTTCAGCCGTCCGGAACGAAACACAATCTGCTCGCCAGGCTTTACCTGATAGGTGCCTTCGCCCAGCAGTTCAGAGACGATCACCGATGCGGTATTGCCCGGCAAGGCACGAACGCAGGTGTTACCGCGCGCATCGGCCGAAATCGCATAATGGAACTCGCCGGGACCGGCCAGAAGAATGCGGAAGTCGGGTGTAAGAATCGAATCGGCTGAGGCACTCAGTTTGTAATTGGCTTCGAGCGCACCCGTGCTCATGCCCAGCATAAGATTGTGGCCGGTCTGCGATGAAGTAACCGACACTGTCGTTCCCGGGCAAACGCGCACTTCGCCGCCCCGGGCGAGCTTGAGAACGGCAGCATCAGAGCCTGCCGTAATGGACGATCCTGCCGCGATGCGGCTCTCAGCCAGCACCACCGCTCCCGATCCGGCAGGGGTGACGGGAACCGCGGCCGGAACGGCGCTTGTAGCTGCCACGGGTGCGGTTGCGGGCTCAGCCACTGCTTCGTCTGCCGGATGGAGGCGCACCATCAGGCGATTTCCGGCTGCATCCCAGGAGTAAGTTGCAGGCTTCAGAAGATCCACAACGACCCGCACGATGGGAGGAGAAGTCTGAAACTGGTCAACTCGAACTCCGCTGACGGAAGAGCTGCGAAAATCAACTTTTTTCTTCTCCAGAAGACGGGAGCCCGGAAGATCAATGACCAGGCGAGAGGGGTCGTCAATCTTATTTACGGCGGGGACAAGCGGGTGATTGGAAAGAATCTCGACAGCGAATCCGTCCTTTTGGGGCAACACGTGGATGGCGCGGACCACTGTGGCCGATCGCGGCCGGGTGGCCGCCGGGGCATCCGCAAGAGCCGAGGCTGATTGAGCGGCAGACCGAGCCGCGGAAAGGCCCAGGAGCAAAAAGACCACTACGAAGAAATGAAAGCCAACGTGCCGCAAAGGGAATGTCCCGCCGAGCTCCTAACTAGAAAGATACCACTGCAGAGGCGAAGAAAAAAGCGCGTCTCCCGTAGGGAAGGCTTAGCTTTCAGCCAGGAATTCGTATTCGTCTATGACCGCGGCCACTGCGACTTTTCCGCCGGGGACGGAGTCTTCCACCCTGACCACTTTTCCCTTGCAGCGGACCCGGATGCTCTCGGTCAAGGTGATCTCCGGCGGCAGGGTGAGCGTGAACTCGATGGGCGAACCGGCGGCGATGGCAGAATCGAGGTAGAAGCAGATGCCGCGCGCGCTGACGTCGCGAGTCTGGGCAGTGGTTTCCTGCGCGCCATTGTCGGCAAAGGAAACAGAGACGGGAAGCCGTAGTGCGAACCGGCGGGTGGCACGTTTATCCTGCTGGGCTTCGGCCATGGATCCTCCGTTAAGGATGTGTAAGCATGGGCTTATGGCCGGCTTTATGTCAAGACTGTCGTTGCTAAAGCCGCGGCGGAAGGACGAATCGACGGCAGCCGACCTGCGGTAAGCTAGAGGACAGGAACCGTGCCTTATGGTGTTCGTTTTGGACAACTATGACTCCTTTACTTACAACCTCGTGCAGTATCTGGGCGAGTTGGGAGTCGAGGTTGAGGTTCGGCGCAACGATCAGCTGAGCGTGGCAGAGGTCGAGCGTTTGAGGCCCCGGCAAATTGTTATTTCGCCAGGTCCGTGCACTCCGCATGAAGCCGGAATCAGCATCGAACTGATTCGATATTTTGCAGACAAGGCCCCGGTACTGGGAGTCTGCCTTGGTCACCAGGCTGTGGGTGCGGCTTTTGGAGGCACGGTCGCGCGCGCGACCCACCTGATGCACGGAAAAGTCAGCGCCGTTGAACACGACGGGCGCACGATTTTCAGCGGCCTGCCATCACCGATGACGGCCACGCGCTATCATTCGCTGATTGTGCAGGAAGATTCGCTGCCAAACGAGTTAGAGGTCAGCGCCTGGACAGTGGAAAAGGACGGGGCTCGTGTGGTCATGGGATTACGGCACAAAAAGTTCCCGGTGGAAGGGGTACAATTCCACCCGGAAAGCGTGCTGACAGCCGGAGGCAAGGCCTTGATCAAAAATTTTCTTGGCCTGGGCGCTGGGTGACGGGAGTTGCCCTGCTCTGCGGACCTTTGCACGGCCCGACGCAGACAGCAACTTGCGGACTAACCATGGCAAGAGGAGTCTCTCATTACGACAATTCAGGACATGCCAGAATGGTAGACGTCTCCGGGAAGACGGCGACGATTCGGGAAGCGGCGGCAAGTGCGTTCGTGGCCCTGAAACCGAAGGTACTGCGGGCCCTGCCCCGGAATCCGAAGGGTGATCCGCTGGAGGTGGCGCGCGTGGCGGGAATCATGGCGGCGAAGCGAACTGCGGAACTGATTCCCCTGTGCCACCCCTTGCCGCTCTCGCACGTGAATGTAAGTCTGCGGACGCGCAAGGATGGCATCGCGGTGAACTCCAGCGTAACAACTAACGCCGCGACCGGGGTTGAAATGGAAGCCCTGGTGGCGGCCAGCGTGGCGGCGCTCACCGTGTACGATATGTGCAAGGCCCTTGACAAAGGCATCGAGATCAGGGAGGTGGTACTCGAACGCAAGTCGGGCGGAAAGAGCGGCGACTATCTCCGCGGGCGACGTAAGAAACTAAGACGCGCATGAGCACGAACGTTAAGGTACTTCTGGTGGACGACAATCCGATGGTGCTACAAATGCTGCGTAATGCACTCGCCCCGCTGGCCAAGCTGACTACCGCAAACGATGCCTCCGATGCCCTGCTGAAAGCCGTAGATGATCCTCCCGACTTGCTCGTCAGTGACTATCGAATGCCGGGTATGGACGGACGCCAGCTTGCCGAGAAGCTGAAAAGCAGATCCAACACTGCAGGCGTGGCAGTGGTGCTGCTGGCGACCAAGGCCGACATCTCGGAAAAGCTGAGCATGCACGATCACACAGCGGACGATTTTGTGGAAAAGCCATTTTTCCTGAGGGAAGCGGTACAGCGAATCAAGCGGGTAATCGACAAAATCGCGCTGGAGAAGATGGCAAAAACGGCACCCTCCGACGGTGTGCTGCGCGGCAGTTTGCTGCAGATGAACGTGATTGATCTGGTGCAGTCGCTCGAAATGGGCCGCAAGAGCTGCGCGCTTACTCTGACCAATCAGGATGAAAAGTGCGAAATGTTCTTCAGCGAGGGCCAGGTTACGCACGCGGCTTACGGTCCGCTGACAGGTGACGCCGCCGTGTTCAAGGTGCTGCGCTGGACCGAAGGGCAGTTTCAAATCAACTTTGAAGGCAAGACAAGCAAGCAAACTACGACCTTGAACACGCAGGGGCTGCTGATGGAAGGCCTGCGGCTGCTCGATGAATCCGCGCGGGATACCGCAGCCGGTGGTGCGAACGAATCTGGAACCGAGGAAGACGATGTGCTCCTTGATTCCTGACCGCTTTACCGCCGCGGTGCTGACCGTGAGTGATACGCGCGCGCAGGGGCAACGAAGCGATGTCTCCGGTCCTGCGGTCGCAGAGCTCCTCACAAAGAAGAATCTTGCGGTTACTGCAAGAGAGGTTGTGCCCGATGAGCAGCCCGCGATTGAAAATGCCTTGGTCCGGTTATGCGCCGGGGCACAGCTCGTGATCACCACCGGCGGGACCGGAATCGCGGAGCGGGATGTGACGCCTGAAGCTACACGAGCGGTGTGCAGCCGGGTGCTAGAGGGCGTGGGCGAGCGCATGCGATCCGAAGGCGCAAAGAAAACAGAGTTTGCGGTATTGAGCCGAGGCATCTGCGGAGTGCGGGGACATTCCCTGATCCTCAATTTGCCCGGCAGCCCGAAGGGCGCGGTCGAGTCGTTGGAAGCGGTAATTGACCTGCTGCCGCATGCGTTGCAGTTGCTGGCCGGACGCGTTGAACACGAGTAAGCGCCTCCCGGCCGATTACATGCGCCTTACGCGGCTTTGCTTTCCCTCCCAGCGGCGGCAAATACCGGCAAGGCGAGCAGCTGGAGAGCCGCAGAAAACACAACCAGAGCTGCCAGGGACTTGTCGTACAACAAGCCCATGATGGCGCTGCCCGCGAACCAAGCCACGCCGAACCCTGTATCGAAAACACCGAAGCTTGTGCTGCGCTTCTCGGGCGGCACGACGGCCGACAACACGGCTTTAAGACAGGAGTCCTGTGCCCCCATTCCCATACCCCACAGAATCATTCCAACCAGCTCCAGTTTGGTTCCGCAAAGAAAAACCAGTGGTGCGAAAAACGCCGAAAGGCCGAACGCCACAAAGAGAATGCGAAGGCCGATTCGATCGAGTAATTTTCCAAAAATCAGCGCGGCCAGAGCGCCTGTGGCCATCGCCACCGCGTAGAAAACCGGGATCAAGCCCTGCGGAACGGAGGCAGATTTCTGGAAATGAAAGGAGATCAGAGAGAAGTCAGCAAATCCCGCGGCAATGAGCGCCCCCGCCGCAAGGTAAAGCCAATAGGCTCTTGAGAATCCTTTCGCGGGCGCGCGTTCCGCAGGCGCCCCTCCCAACTCGTGCGGGCGCCGGTACAGAAACCAGGCCACGAAAAGCACCGCCAGGCAGAGCAACGCTGAGGTCAGCAAGACGGCAAAGGCATGATGGTAGTTCCCGCGCCGATACAAGACCCAGGCCGTAATCAACGGTCCCAGGGTCGCGCCGGTCTGGTCGAGAGCCTCATTGAGGCCGAACACCCAGCCTTGTCCGATGGATTGGCCGGTGTGCGAGAGCATGGACTCGACTGAAGGCCGGCGGATGGCGCGACCGGTTCGCTCAGCAATCATCAGGGCGGCCGCGATGGGCCAGCTTCCAGCCAGGGCCAAAGCTGGTACCGCCAACATATTCACGGTATATCCGACAAACGCGTGCGCCCAATACTTGTGCGTCTTATCCGCGAGGTACCCGGAAACCGACCGCAGGCCATAGCCGACCATCTCGCCGAAGCCCGCGACGATCCCAACAATGGTGGCGCTGGCGCCAAGATAGCCGAGGAACGGCCCCACGATACTGCGGCCGCCTTCGTAGGTCATATCTGCGAAGAAGTTGACAATGCCGACGATTAAGACGAACCGGAAAGCGAGCTTTGCTATCGTGCCGCGATCCGATGGATCCGTCCCTTTGGACATCAGATTTCTCTTTCCAGGCTATACGTAGTCGAACAAGGTCATAAACCCGAAATCCATGTGCAGTTGTTGGTGGCAGTGGAAAAGCGTCAGGCCGGGATTGTTGGCAACGAAGTCGATTTCCGCTTCCTGGTAGCCACCCAACATAACCACATCCTTGACGAGTCCTGACGTGGACCTGCCAAATATCTTACGGATTTCGAAGCTGTGCCGGTGGAGATGGATGGGATGAATGTCGTCACTGGCGTTGCTTAAACGGATGCGATACCGTTTGCCCGACTTCAGAGGGAAGGATGGTGGCGCCATCTGGCTGGTCATCGGATAGGCGACGCGGTTGATGGTCCAGCGGTTGAAGCCTTCTACGGCCGCGTTATCCTTCGCGAATACCATTTCAAAGGTTTCGTCGGCGGGTTGCATGGCTGCCTCCGGTCCGGCAAAGCGTAGGTAGTTCCATCGATATGGGGCGGGTGCAATCCATTGCGTTTTTCGCTTTTGGCCCGCGTACTCAACCACAATACCCATGCCGTGCAGCCGGTCGTCGTCGTCCAGGTCTCCCATGATCCATATGCCCGGATGGTTCATTTCGACGATGGCTGAGATGCGTTCGGCTGTCCCCAGCCAAAGCACTGGAACGGAGACCGGGTTCGGCACTGGATTTCCGTCCAGCGCAATCACGCGAAACGAATGCCCGGGCAAAGCCAGGCTGCGTATTTCAGTCGCGCTGCCATTCAGAATGTGGAAGAGCACGCGCTGCCCCGCTTTGACTCGAATCGGCTCCCCGTGCCCGAGCATGCGGCCATTGATGGTGAAAGCATGGTAACCGACTTCGTATCCATGGGGCATCCGTTTAGCCAGGGAAGCCTGCATGGCCGACTCGCCCTGTTCTTCAAGAGACTTGACTTTAACCGGCGGAAGAAAGTTTTGAGGCATGTCTCCCCCGCGACTGAAGGCCGGTTCGAACTCTTTGAGGACCAGAAACACCTCGCGATCGTAATTGCCGGGCTCATGATCCGCCTCGATGTACACCGGACCCACCTGCCCGCTGTATTGGCCGGCTGCGAGGTTTGCCCCGGCGCGATTATGTGTGTGATAAAACCTGAAACCGGCAGGACGCGGAGTGAATGTGATTCGGCGCCGGCCGCGAGCAGGAACATAAGGCGTGCCCTCTTCGGCCGCCCCGTCCACGTCCACTGGCACGGCTTGTCCGTGCCAGTGCAGCTGTTCCGGTACATCGGTATCGTTGAAGATGTCAACCGTTACGGGCCAGCCTTCTTTGAGACGGACGAGCGGGCCTGGAAACTGTCCGTTGTAGTTGGTGGTTGACACGATGCGGTTGTGGGCGATTTCAACCGGGGAGACACCGATTCGCACGGTGTAGTCAGCCGATTTTGATTCAGACTGTGCGGATGCAAACGGCGATATGGAATCGAAGGGAGCAACTCGGGACAACCAAACTCCTCCCGCAATTGCCGCCTTCTTCAGGAATCGGCGTCTGGAATCGTCCATGGTCCGGGGGGTCCCGTTACGCTAATCGGGCTGATACGTTTAGGTCCAGCTCACCTGGTTATAACCGCCTTAGGTTAGGTCCTCGAGCTTCAACCCAGCCTCCCCCCCTTTCCAGGATGTCTGAAATTCTTTCTCTACAAACCCGGCGTCGTAATCACGTTTCTGTGCTTTCAGGGCCTGCTGCAACCCGAACAGCGAACGAGGATTGCGGGGATTGCGTTCGAGGTCTTCGCGAAACACCTTTTCCGCCCCGGCGGCATCGCCTCCCATCAGCAGTGTCGCCCCCAGGGACTCGCGTACAGGAAAGAACCAGTCCGGTGGCTCACCGTACTTAAGCTTGTCCTGAATCGCAACCGCGCTGGTCAGCATGGCAACAGCGCGGACGTTGTCTTGCTTCGCAACTGCAATCTTGGCGCCCAGAACATTCTCAGCAATCTTCAAAATATCTTGCGTCTTGTTGTTGACCGGCATGGCAAAGACCGCGTCAGGAGAAGTGTTTGCTTCAGCCTCAGCCACAATCTTGTATTCTGCTTCTGCCGCGCCGATCTTCCCTGTTCCAGCCAGCGCCATGCCCCGCGCAAAGTGCCAATAGACGGTTGTCGTCTTCATAGCCGGATCGGGGGCGGGCATCGCCAGAATCTCGTTCCATCTGCGAAAGCGTATTTGCACTGCGATCGGCACCGTCATGAAGCCTTCCAGCGGCGGGACAGCCTTCACCATGGGGCCGACGTGTTCCCCCAGCAGGTCGGCGTTCTTGCGCGCCTTTTCGTAGTCTCCATCCATGCTGGCGCACATGGCGATGAAGTGCAGATTGTGGCTGTAGTACATCATGGGATAGATTCCCTGTTCGCCGCTCGCCTTCAAATAAGCCTCGTCAGCAGACGCCGCGGCTTCGTTGGTCTTCACCGCGGCATCGTAATCCCCGGTCCGAATGTAAACATGCGAAGGCATATGCACAATGTGTCCCGCTGCCGGCGCCAGCGCGGCCAGGCGGTTTGCTCCGGCCAGAGCTCGCTCCGGCGATGGCGAAGCTTCCACTGCATGTATGTAGTAATGAATGGCGCCCAGATGATTGGGGTCGCGGCGAATAACGGATTCAAGCGTAGCGACGATTTCTGCCGTTCCCACCTCAGGCGTTCCATCGGGGTGCCACAATCCCCAGGGGTGGAGATTCATGCTTGCTTCCGCGAAAAGCGTTGCGGCATCGAGATCATCAGGGAAATTCTTCACGACCTCCCGCATGGCATCGCGGTAATTTTCGGCGGATTTTCTGCGGTCGGCCTTGGGGTCGGCAGGGAAACGTTTCGCCATCGCCTGGACATATCCTTTTTCCGCCGCCGAAGCATTCGCCGCGAGGTCAACCGCCCTCTGCGCGGCCTTGTGCGCCTGCACAAAACGGTCGTCATCCGCCGGGTCGTTGTAGTTCGGCCCCACCGCTTCGGCGACGCCCCACCACGCCATGGCCAGCTTAGGGTCGAACTCCGTGGCACGCCGGAACGATCGCGCCGCTTCATCGTGGTTGAATGCGTAAATAAAACGCAGCCCCTGGTCGAAAAAGCTCTGTGCTTCGGCATTGTTCGTCGAGACCGGATGATGAAGATCGCCCAATCCATGAACCAGCGTTGCCGCTTTTGGCACCGCAGCAGAGTGCTCCTGCGCGCGAACGACGACCGAAAGCGCCAGATACATCACAATCGCGAGCCGCAAAATTCGAGTTGACATAACACACCCCGTTTTGTGAGAAGAATTGCGCTCTACCGCGAGCGCGCCCCAAACAATTGCGTGTAGATTAGTGAAAAAATCAGGAAGAAGCAATGCACCTGTTCGCAAGGCCGGAGGCGACCTCAGCCACGACTTGCGGTATGCTGTTGCGCCGGGAGAAACCTTTCTATGCCCAAATCAGTGTCTGCACCGTTTTCCCTGCCGACTGCGTTGCTTACGGCGTTCGACACCAACGACCGTATCAATCAGTACCTGCTGAACAATCTTCCTGCCGATGCCTGGCGGGCCGGACCGCCCGAGGGCAAAGGACGCACCATCGCCGCCATCGTTGCCCACATGCATAATGTGCGAGTCATGTGGCTGAAAGCTGCGGCGAAGGGAAGTAAGATTCCCGAGCAGCTCGACCGTTCTTCCGTGACTCCGACACAGGCCGCCAAGGCGCTTGAACAAAGCCGCGCGGCGCTGAGCGCCGTGCTGAACCATGCGCTCGAATCGGATGGACGGGTGAAAGGCTTCAAGCCCGATGCCGCCGGACTCTTCGGTTACCTCATTGCGCACGATGCGCATCATCGCGGACAAATCTGCATGTTGGCCCGGCAGGTTGGCCGTCCCCTGCCGCAGAAAGCCATGTTCGGCATGTGGGAGTGGGGCACGCGAGGCAAGCTATAGGCCGGCGCGTACAATCACTTTGACTCATGCGCCGCGTGATCCTTCTTTATAACCCGCTCTCCGGTCCACGCCGGCGGCGGCGTGGAGCAGACGTGGAATCGGCGGCAGGAGTGCTGCGCGGCTCCGATATACAGCTTTCAGTTGAGCCCACGCGCGGCGCATATGAGACTGCGGCCCAGGTGCAGGACGCCATCCGCAACGGCTGCGACACCGTCTTTGCCTGTGGAGGCGACGGCACGATTCATGATGTTCTACAGGGACTGGTCGGCACCGACGCCGCGCTCGGAATTATTCCACTCGGGACCGCCAATTCTCTTGCCCACGATCTCGGTCTTCCGCTTTCCCCTGCGAACGCCGCCCACGCCGCTCTGACCGCGCATCCTCGCCGCATCATGGCGGGAAAGATCGAGTACCTGGATTCCACCGCTCAAACATCTTCCCGATACTTCATAGTGACGGCCGGAATCGGCGTGGACGCGCACCTGTTCTACAAGTTGAACGCCTCTGCGAAGCTTCGCTTGGGCATGGCATCGTATTACCTGAAGGCGGCGCATTTGTGGTTGACCCATCCCATGCAGCCCTTCGCGGTGGAAATTTCACAGGAAAATCAAACGATGCAGGCTGAAGCTTCTCAGCTGCTCGCGGTCCGCATTGGGCATTTCGGGGGAGCATTGCAACAACTTGCGCCCGGGGCTTCGCTCGAGCAATGCGATCTGCGGCTGGTGCTGTTCAAGACCCGCAGCCGCTACGCCTATCTTCGTTACGTGCTCCGCGGAATGCTCGCAGCCAGAACAAACGTGTCCGGCATTGAGTTGCTTGACGCTTCGAGCGCGATTTGCACGCCGGTCGGAACCGGCGCGGGACGCATTCATGTTGAAGCAGACGGCGAACCGCTGGGAACGCTTCCGGCAAGGATTAGCGTTGTGCCGGACGCGGTAACCATTCTCATGCCGCGGCATCAGCACCCGGAGCTTTGCATCGCAACCGGCAACGCCACAATCTAAACTTATTCGAAAAGGGGAGGCACGACCATACCTTGGAGCCCATCACCCACTTTCTGACCGGCGCATGCCTTGGCCGCGCTGGAATGAACCGGAAAACCGCCTTGGCCACCGCCACCGCGACCCTCGCCGCCGAAGCGCCTGACCTCGATGTTTTCGGCGACTTCAAAGGCTCCGTTTTCGGCTTCGCCCATCACCGGGGTTTCACTCATTCTTTTCTCGGCCTCTTCATCGTGGAAGCCGTCGTAGTCGGGGTTATGTACCTGCTCTGGCGCATGCGCGGGCGCAAGATAAAAAACCCCAATCTTCCGCCGCGCTGGGGATTGCTGTTCTTCTTTGCCTATCTCGCCGGTCTCACCCACATCCTGCTCGACTTCACCAACAATTATGGCGTGCGGCCATTCTGGCCCTTTTACGAGAAGTGGTACTCGTGGGACATTGTTTTCATCGTCGAGCCGGTAATGCTCATCCTGCTTGTCGCCGGCTTGGTTTTGCCCAGTTTGTTCTCGCTGATCAATGAAGAAATTGGCGCTCGACGCAAAGGGCCGAAAGGACGCCTCGGCGCCACGCTCGCCCTGCTGGGCATCGTTCTGCTGTACGGCGTGCGCGATTACGAGCATCGGCGCGCCGTCAATGCCCTCGAAGTCCGCACTTATGAGAATGCCGATCCGATTCGCGCTTCCGCCTATCCTTACTGGTGGAATGTTTTCCGCTGGTCGGGCGTCGTGGAGACGCAGAACTTCTTCGCTATCGTAGCGGTGGATTCTTCCGCGCCGGAAGTTGATCCGCAGAACGACATGCGCGTCTACTATAAGCCGGAGGAAACAGCGGTCACGGTGGCGGCGAAAAAGTCTTATCTCGGGCGCGCTTACCTGAGCTGGGCGCAATATCCCATCACTGAAACTGAAGAGCTCCCATCGGGATATCTGGTGCGCTTCAAAGACCTGCGCTACGAATATCCCGAGCGCATTGGACGGAACACGCTTTCGTGCAGGGTTCAGTTAGACCACAATCTCAATGTCGTCGCGGAACACTTCGGCTTCCGCAACCGGAAGCCAGAGGATTGATTAGCGACCGCTGTACCCAGTGCGTTTCGCCGTGGATCCGCTGCGGGCGTACATATGCAAAACTCCGCCTCTTGACATGTGCTCGGCCTGGGCGAATACTCCTTGGTGCTGCGCATTCCCCCTGTCTCATGGCTACACGAACTGGAATCAGGAAGCGTCGGCCAATGAAATCTGCTTGGTCGTTCGATTTGAGAACAAGACTCGGCGCCACCTGTCTCGCACTTTCGCTTGTTTTCGCTCTCATGCTGAGTGCCGGGGCGCAGACCATCACCATCCTTCAGAGCTTCCAGTACGGAAGTGCAAATGGCGCTACTCCACGAACCGGATTAATTCGGGATGCGGCTGGTAGTCTCTACGGAACGACGTCCTTTGGCGGTGACACTACGTGCGATTCCGGGACTGGCTGCGGAACCGTGTTCAAAATAGACCCCTCGGGAAACGAAACGGTCCTCTACAGTTTTCATGGATCACCGGACGGCGCTTGGCCGGCAGGAAATGTGATTCGAGATGCCGCCGGTAACTTGTATGGCACTACAAACGGCGGCGGTGCAGGATGCAGCCAGTGCGGAACCGTTTTTAAGCTTAGCCCTGCTGGGGCAGAGACAGTCCTGCATAGCTTTACCGGTGGAACCGATGGGTACCAGCCCATAGGCGGCCTGGTCCCGGACCACGAGGGTAATCTATATGGGGTCACGGCCTCTGGTGGCAGCACGAACTGCTACTTCGGTTTTGGTTGTGGAACGGTGTTCAAGGTGGACGCTCATGGAGTTGAAACGGTCCTTTATGCTTTCGGCGAAGCCCCAGATGCCTCCAATCCTGCGGCGGGCCTGATCCGGGACAGCGCTGGAAATCTGTACGGCACCACATTTCTCGGCGGCGATGCATCATGCAAGAGTCCGTATGGTTCGGAAGGGTGCGGGGCCGTCTTTGAGCTGAGCGCGTCCGGCGTCGAAAGCGTTCTCTATCGCTTCACGGGTGGCGCGGACGGATCCCTTCCCGGCAGCGGCGGCAACGGTTTGGTTCGCGATCAACAGGGAAACCTTTACGGTTCAACCCTGGAGGGAGGGGACCTGTCTTGTATTTATGGAGACGCTGTCGGATGCGGCACGGTTTTCAAGATTGATTCCTCAGGCACCGAGACGACTTTGTACGCTTTCACGGGCGGCAGGGGCCGAGCAAAGTATGGAGCAGCCCCCAACGCCGGCCTTATCCTTGACCCAGGCAACCTATACGGTACTACCGAGGAGTACGGCGCGTTTGGTCAAGGGACCATTTTCCGCCTCGATAGCGCTGGCAATTTCACTGGACAGTACAGTTTTACCGGTGAACCGAGCGGAGGTCTTCCTCTTGGGAGTCTGTTGAGGGATGCGCAGGGCGATCTTTACGGTACGACCGAGGAGGGGGGCGCCGATGGCTACGGTAGCGTGTTCAAGCTCGCCCCCTGAAGCGCCTCCGCTTGACGTTCGCGTTCCCAAACGCCACAATCATCTTTGAGGGAACTATGCTGGCCTATATCTTTGTCCTCCTTGCCGTGGCGGTACGCTTCATGCCGCATCCCTGGATGTTCACACCGGTGGCTGCTTCGCTATTGTTCTTCGGCGCCCGCGGATCGCGCCGCCAGCTTTGGATCCCTTTTGCTCTGCTGGCTGCCTCCGATGTCATCCTGACCAAGGTGGTCTATTCCTACGTTTTTTCGTGGGACCACTTCGTTACCTGGGCCTGGTACGCTGCGATTTTGTGGCTCGGAACCAGCCTGCGGGGAAACGTCAAACCGTTTCGCATCATCAGCGCCGCGCTGTCGAGTTCAGTCTCGTTCTTCCTGCTGAGCAATTTCGCGGTGTGGGCCTGCTGGAATATGTATCCGAAGAATGTGAGCGGACTGATGTTGTCCTATGCCGCCGGCCTGCCGTTCTTCCGAAACGCTGTCGTCGGCGATCTGCTTTTCACTTCAGCCATGTTCGCCGCGCCGCTGGCGCTGACGGCTCTGACAGCTGGCTTCAGCCCGGGCAAGGACCGCGCGGCCTCAGCCTAGGCGGATTTGTCCGCAGTCTGCTTTCTCTTCAGCAGCCACGCCGCGACCGCCCCCGCCACGACTGCTATTACGAGGTAGAAATGCCGAGTCAGAAGCTCGCCCGCAAGCCGCACGGCCTGTGGCCCGAACTCGATGGTCAGCACCGCCAGCACGCTGAAGCGCACCATACGGCCTAAGAAGATTGCCAGCACGAACTTGACGAAGCCCATTTCGGACGCGGCTGCCGCTAGAACGAACAGCTTGAACGGCGTGGGCGGCGGAAGCATCGCCGGAAACATCAGGCTCCAAAAAGGATGCTGGTCGAACGCAGCGTGAATTTTCTCAAACCGCTCGGCCGGAATGCGCTTGCGCAGTAGCTCCTCGCCCCCGGCATAGCCGATCAAGTAAATTACAATGCTGCCCAGCGCGGACCCCGCTGAGGCCATGAAAACATAGAGGGGAGACCGGACCCGGTCGGCGTAAACATATCCGGCCACGACGGCGTCAATCGGAAGGCCAATGAAGCCCCCATCCAGTCCGCCCGCCAGAAATATACCCCACGCACCAAGCGGCTTGAGCCATGCCCATAAGAACGCTGTATAACGGGAAAGAATGTGCTTGAGAGTTTTCAAAATGTGAGACTAAAAGTGTACACGCGAGGCCGGGGACGGGCAGCATTCCTAACGTGGTAAACTTGGTTTTGCACACGCCGGAGAGGTGGCCGAGAGGCTGAAGGCGGCGGTTTGCTAAACCGTTATACGGGCCAAAACCTGTATCGAGGGTTCGAATCCCTCCCTCTCCGCCAGATGTCTGCACTGCACAGAAAAACCCGCCTTTGTGCCTCCTAAATCTGCGAAAGATGCGCAATTTTCGCAAGATTTTCGCACTAAGCGGACGCCAGAGAATGGACTGCAATCGCTGGCCTTGTCATGAATCCCGCCTTTTTCTCTGGAAACTCAGGTCGCAATCCCCTTTCGTGAGCCGGCGGGAGGCGAAGCATCGGCATAAAACGCTTGTCGTCGCAGCCCTGGCGTTCGGGCCTGCGTGAGCATTCTTTTACAGCACTGTCACTTCACCGAACACCGCGCACCAAATCAGATACCCTCAAATGTGCATTTGGCGGACCTATCATCTTTTCTTAAGGAGTAACCGATGAGACGCATAGGCGCGCTGGAACTCGGAATGTGCGTGGTACTTGGGTTCGTGACATACGGCGGTTATCAAATTGGCAGACAGATCGGCCAGATTCGAACCATTCACCGGATGCAACGGGAGGCATTCAGCACTCAGGTTGACGTTCTGTCAACCTCGCAAGCGGCCGCAGATCTCGAGTGCGGGCATCGCGGGTATTTGATAACCAGGGACTCGTCCTTCTCGAATACGTATGACGATGCAAAGGTTAAGCTGACAGCAGATCTTGGCCGGCTCAGGACTGCATTTGCGAATGGGACAGATGAGGACCGCTCGGTTGAAAGACGCCTTGAAATCCTGCTGTCATCGAATGCGCCTGAGACCGAACGCGCGATAGCGCTGCGCCAGCACGGGTACAAGCAAAGGGCGTTCGCTCTGATGGCCTCGAACGACGCTATGAAAGACATGGACACAGCACGTGCTCTATTGTCCTCCCTCGCGACGCGACAGGGTGCACGCCTCGCAACACTGGATCAGCAAAGAGGGGCAGTGATTACAGAAGCTCTGACATGGACAATCGGAACGGCAGTATTTCTACTCACTTCAGCGTTGTTTCTGTTCGGGCTGGTTCGCCGCCGACAAACCCTTCTTGACCATGAATCGGCACGCAGGACGATGGAGTTGAGCGAACTCGAAACCGAGTTAGAGAAAATTGCCTCTACTCTCTCCAACGAGCGCAGGCGACTTTCATTAATACAATCGAACGCGCAGCTACTGTTGCAGAATTACGGGGGGTTTTTGCCGACCTCCGGACATGAAATTACCGAACAAATCATCGAGGCCGCGTCACAGGAAGACAGGCTCCGACTCGAGACTAACGTTCAAGTAGACGAGGCCAGAGTTGATTCGCAATATGAACGAGTGGCGTAAGTCGGCACTCTCTATGGCAGGGACGGAGTGATTGGTGTCCACCAGCGCCAAGCCCGAGGGAACCTCTTATTACTTCACGGAATTGTGGCGGGCAGGGGCGTGTATACGGTTACGGCTCGCACATAGGTGCTGTAACTCTCGCCGCCGGTGATATTGAGCTTTATAAAATCCTTGGTAAAGCCCTTGGGAGGATTGCCATCCGAACAATTGACGTAGAGCACGGCGTTTATCGGCGCGCCCCCGAAATCGGAAAAGAGCTGGATATTCATTTGGGCCAAGCCGCCTTCGCGCGGCGGAGTATTCTGATCAACGCCGTAGGACTTGTAGCTCACCAGTGAGGTAGCGGTCCACAGGCCATCATCCAGTTTTACGCCGGACGAGTCCCGGGTTGTATAAGCGCCGGTGGCGGCGATGGTGTTGGCCGGCGTGGTAAAGTTTCCGACACCATTGATTTCCACCGTACCTCCGTCGGCAGCCTTCTCAGTGGCGGGACACTCGTTGGCGACCAGGTCACAGATATACCCGGAAGCGACCAGAAAGTTACGCACGGTCGTCGTCTGTCCCCAACCAAAGGGTGCAAAGCACGCGACGAGCAAACCGGCTAAAACGCTTTTCCGATAGGCGAGTGTCGTCATAACGATCCTCCTCGAGGCAAAAACTTTGAGGCATTGTACACATAGCGCGTGCAGGTTTTGTCAAATCTTTGTTCGGTCACGCTCTCGCCATGGGTGCTTTGAACAGGAGTTTTCTGATTTTCCCACACGTCAAGTAGAATCAGGCAGATAATTTCCCGGAAGGGGAAAGGCATGTCCGTCGCCCCAAAAGCCGCGTCCGCAGTCACATTCCGAGAAGCTCGTTTTGATGACTACAAGCAGGTTGCCGCGATCCAGGCCCGCAGGGGACTTGCACCCAAGAGTTTCGAGGAATGGCAACACCTGTGGGTCAATAACCCGCTTTACAAGAAGCTCGCCGCGTGGCATCTGGGCTGGGTAGCGGAAAATGAAGATGGCGAGATCGTCGGCTACGCTGGGCATATCCCATTAAGCTACGAATTCCGTGGGCGAGAGATTATTGCGGCTGCAGCCCACGGCCTGTCCATCGACCGCCTTTATCGGGGTAAAGGAGTGTACCTGCTAAGACGTCACGTGATGGACGAATTAACCGACGTGGTCCTTACGTCGAATACCAATCCCAATTCAGCCCGGCTGTGTGATGCCATGTGTTCGCGGGTTCCGACTGGCAACTGGAGCCAGGCAGCGTTCTGGATTGTGAACTACCGGAAATTCCTGGACAGCGCCCTCGGGAAGAAGGGCTGGCCGAAGTGGCTGTCCCTTCCGGCTTCCGCCGCATTAGTGGCGCGAGACCGCTTGACCACGACTGGCACCTGGATGCTGCGCGATGGCAGGAGCAAGGTCGAGAATTGCGAAGGCTTCGATGAGCGTTTTGACCGGTTTTGGGAGAAGTTAAGAGAGGCGAATCCAAACAAGTTCCTGGCGACGCGTTCCCGCGAAGTCTTGCAATGGCATTTTCAGTATTCTCTGGCGAGGAATCGAGTGTGGGTTGTTACCGCGGAGGACAACTCCGGCATGACCGGCTATGCGATCTTTTGCCGGAAAGATCTTCCTGCAATCGGGCTGACCAGGGCGCGGTTGATTGATTTTCAGGTGTTGAACGACAACGTGGAAATGCTGATCCCAATGCTCTCGCGGGCCTTCAGGCGGTGCCAGGACGAAGGCGTCCATATGCTGGAGGCATTTGGCTTCGCTCCCGCGAAACAGCGCGTAATTGAAAGCTTGAAACCATACCATCGGCAGTTCGCGGCTTGGATTTATTTCTATCGCGCGCGCGATCGGGCACTGGCGAAGGAATTGGAGGATGGAGCGGTGTGGGATCCATGTCAATTCGATGGGGATTCTACGCTCTGACCGCGAGCAGGCGGGAAGAAGTTGAAGGGATACCTGCAGCAAATTCTTATAATTATGAATTAAGGAGGGAGCGTGAACTACGACAACCTGGGAACGAAGCTCAAGAGCCTGCTAGATCTTCGACGCGATCCGATCGCGATCAGCTTTTTGGACAAAGCACCTGCCGGAACCCACGGAGCAACTATGCCGGCGGAGAAACAGGAGGAAATGAAATCGACGGTCGGGCAGATGATCAGTCTCAGATATCTCAAGGCGGAAGAGGTCGGAATGATACCTCATCGCAACCAGGCTCTGCGAGTAGCGGTTTATGCCCCTCTTGCCAAGTCCAGTGTTGCCCCAGACGTGGTTATTGTGCGCGGCCATGCGAGGCATCTCATGATGCTGAATGAGGCCAGCATGGCGGCGGGAATCGGCTCTGCCGGCGGCATCGGTGGCAGGCCTACCTGCGCGTTCATCCCGGGCGTCATTGATTCAGGGCGCGCCATCGCCAGCCTGGGCTGCATTGGAAATCGCGTTTATACCGAACTGGCGGATGACGAGATGTATTTTGCCATCCCCGGCTCAAGAATCGCAGATTTCATTCAAGAACTGGAAAAGATAGTAAGCGCGAATGTGGCACTCCGGAGCTTTCACGAGGAGCGCGCCAGCCATGCCTGAGATATGGCTGGAGAACAATGCCCTGGCGGCTGGATGAGCATCAGGTTGTTCTCGAAATGAAGGACCCAGAAGCAGAAGCGACCCGACTATCAGTTCGGCCCCAAGTGGTGCGTGAAATCGCGCTTTGGTGGCAGAGCGAGTTGGATCGCGCGGCCGATGCCAATCAGACTCCCGACTTGCCTTCTTATCAAGAGGTCATGGGCCGGTTTCGTTGCTCGCAAGAGGAAGCTCTGCGCGGATTGGGACTGGGAGAACAGAGGCATTTCTCGGGTATCGAGTAACACTCCCGGTTGCGCTCAGGTGCTATCCTCAGGCGCTATCTTCGGAAGCCAGGCGATGCACCTGACTGATGACGCTGCCGAGAAACTTTGCTGCTGCGGCGCCGTTGATCAGGCGCTGATCGAATGTCACGCCCATGTTTGCGGTTCTGTCCTGGGGCGGTCCGGTCGGAGCACACAGAGACACGACGGCGATCGCGGGGGCAATTAAAACAGGAATACCATCTGTGACCTTCAGGCGGGCCACGTAATCAAGTTGAAGTGGAACCCGGTCGTTGGCCTGGTCTTCGCCATTCAGCGCCCGCCTCACCCGCTCCCGGGTGGCAGCGACGAAAGAGTGGAAATCGAGCCGGTCTGCTGCGGAAATGACGGCCATCATGAGCTCGCCAGACGCATTTTGCACGGCTAATCCGAGGTCCAACTGGTCGAACTCCCGTACTTTATCGTCTTTCAACAGTACTGAACGGAATGACGGGTGCTCCCGGGTTGCTTGTGCTAGAGCATAGGCAAAGGTCTCAAAATCGGAGGCCGGCACGCCGGGATTTCGCCGCCGCGAGACTTTCACGGCCCGCTTCAATTCATTCCAGTCTACTTGGCGTTTCATTGTGCCCGCCGCTATCAATTGGGCGCTGCGCGCCAGCCGGAAATTGAATATCCGCTGGCGGGAAGATAAGGAATAATCTCGAAAGCCGGTTGCAACCGTGGAAAATGTCTCCTTCCCGGCGGGCTTCCTCGAAATAAAAAGGTCTACATCGCGCGGCATCAAGGTGCCGCTGGCGGCAGGAATGTTCCTGATCTGGTCGTCCGGAATACCTAAGCTTTTGCAGTACGCGCGAGTGCGGGGAGGAACAAAAATACCAGCACCATCCCGCTTGTGGCTCGGCCGCGGAGCCGGGCTCCTGACTTCCCCGGTTTCATCGTCGCTGACCGTGGTTTCGATATGCGCAACGGCTTCGCCGACAGGCACGACTTTGGCCTCTTCGACCAACCATTCTCTGAGGATTCCCTCCCAGGGAGATTCGATCTCGACCACCGCTTTGTCGCTCTCCATGATGTAGACGGGTTCGTCGCGCCGCACGGAGTCCCCGGGTTTTTTGAGAAGTTTGTGAATCAGAACTTCCCTCAACCCTTCGCCCATCTGAGGCACGCAAAGATCGCGGATGGTCATCAGGCGTACTCCAATGTGGTGCGAATCGCTTTCAGGACCCTGCCCAAATCTGGGAGGACCGCGTATTCCGAATCCGGGTGATAAGGAATGTGGATGTCTTCGCGCGTAACCAGTTGCGGCGGAGCAAATAACAACTGAAAGCGTTTGGGATCGGCGGTCATCTCGGCGATGATTGCCTGGCCGAAGCTGCAAGTGCGGCTATCTTCCTGAACCACTATGAGACGGCCGGTTTTAGCAAGCGAGGCCTCGACGGTCGCCCAATCGCAGGGTACCAAAGTTCTGAGATCAACGATCTCTACGCTGCGACCCTCCTGTTTCATCTGAACCGCGGCCTGCTCTGCAATCTCAAGGCAGTTTCCCCAGGAAACGAGGGTGCAATCTTCGCCGGCCCGGCGTACGACAGCTTGCCCGAAAGGCAAGGCCTGGAAAGGAACAGCGGGTTTTCGCAGACGCATCAGGTGTTTGGGGATCAAGATAAGCGACGGGTCCATGCCGTGAAAGGCGGCCCAGAACAATCCCGCCGCATCCTCGGGAGTGCTCGGCACCGCCACGCGGATGCCCGGAATATGGGCCCACCAGCCGTCATTGCTTTGGCTGTGCCATTGCCCACCACCTGGAAGGAAGGCCCCATATGGCGCGTAAATCACCGCCGGACAAGTCCATTCGCCACAAGAGCGCCAGCGCAAGGTCGCCATTTGCGTCACCAGTTGATGAAATGCCGGCGTGAGGTAGTCAATGAACTGAATCTCGAACACCGGCCGATACCCGGTTGCAGCCAGCCCGACGGCAGTTCCCACAATAGTGGCCTCAGCGAGCGGAGAGTTACTGACCCGCTTCGGAAATTGCGAGCTAAGACCCTTGGTGAAGCCAAAAACTCCACCCTTGGGATCCTCGATGTCTTGTCCGTAGGCAAGCATCTCAGGAAACTTCTCCATACCAGCATGAAGAACCTGATTAATTGCCTGCACCATTGTGATGGTTTCGTCACGAGGACGAAGCGAAATTGGCGAGAGGTCGCCCGGTGGACCGAAAAGGTGATCCGACGAATGGGAGGGATCGGGCGCAGGCTCGCTGCCGGCTCTCTCATACGCAGTCCTGACCTGAAGCTCTGCTCCGTGCTGCATCTGTTCCAGATCTTCTCTGGTCAGTTCCTCTCGCCCAATCAGCGCATCAGCAAACAGGGTGATGGGATCATGCTCGGCAATCCGGGCCAGTTCTTCCGGCGAACGATAAGCTCGCTGGTCGTCGGCGCTGGTGTGGGAGCCCAGCCGATCCAGCTCGCACCATAAAATTTTCGGGCCGCCGCCAGAGCGAGTCTTCTCGATAGTCCGGCCGCCCACTTCGAACAACTCGAAAACGTCCCGGCCATTAACTCGCTCGATCAACTGGTCACCGAAAATTCCGAGGCGCATGGGCAAAAGAGAATGGGTGGGTGTGCTGATGCCGAAGCCGTTATCCTCAACCAGGAAGACAATCGGAAGTTTTTCCTGTACCGCTAAACAAACGGCTTCATAGAACTCGCCCTGCCGGGTTGCAGCGTCGCCGATCGTACACAGCACAACGCCAGAGCGGCCTGCCAGCTTTATCCCTCGTGCCGCGCCAGCGGCGGGCAGGCATTCTGCCCCTTGGGCGGTAACCCCAGGAAAAATATGAAGGCTGCGCACGGAACAGTGCTGCGGCATCAATCGCCCAAGAGTGGTAGAGTTTGCGCTGGCAAAAAAATCGCTCGCCAGTTGCTCCAGAGCCACACCGCAGCCGAGATACAGCGGGCGGTCACGGCAGTAGGGAAATAAGTAATCTTCCGGCCGCATATGGTATCCGAGCACCGCCGTGGCCTCGTGGCCTGCTCCCGGTTCCGAAATCCACGCTTTGCCTTGGCGCATGAGAATCGCCTCGCGCCGGTCACATTCGCGCGAAGTCAACATCAATTGGAGGAAATCGCGCGCGCGAAAACCTGATTCGGAAATCGGCATCATCCGCTGCTCGGCCGTACCGCTCATTGCGTCGTCGCCGCTATTTAATACCATAACGGCGGCCAGAAAGCGATGTCGGCGGCGCCGCTTAGGCGGGCCTCTGGCGCTTTCAGCGTGTGACGGGTTATATTGACACCGCAGGCAGACTGTTATAACGTTGGTCGCAATATAGGCGCTCGAGGTCATGATGGGCTGCATCGAGCCTCAGCAGTCGCTTCTGCCTGCACCTCCCCAGAGGATCACGCCTTTGAATGTTGTCCTCATTTCAACCTATGAGCTAGGGCGGCAACCGTTCAGCCTGGCCTCGCCTGCGGCATGGCTCCGGCAAGCCGGATGCCAGGTCACATGTGTAGATCTGGCGGTACAAGGCTTCGCCGAGGCCAGGAAGGCAATTTCTTCCGCTAACCTGATCGCCATTTCTTTACCCATGCATACGGCAACCAGGCTCGCCAGCGGTTTGATAGGGAAGATAAGAGCAGGCAACTCCACCGGGCATATTTGTTTTTACGGGTTGTATGCACCGATGAACGAGGCCTACCTGCGAAGCATTGGCGGAGAAACCATTCTTGGGGGCGAATTCGAAGAAGGCCTGATCGCACTGGCGAAACGCCTTGCCGCGCAGACCGAAGCTGGCGCAAGCACGACAGAATCGAAACAGTCCGAGCCTCTCATTTCGCTAAAGCGCCAGAATTTTCTGGTTCCCGACCGCAGCGACTTGCCATCTCTGCGCCAGTACGCGCAGTTGCAGATGGCGCCGGGCCAGATGAAAATGGTCGGCTATACCGAGGCCTCGCGCGGTTGCAAGCACCTTTGCCGTCATTGTCCGATTGTGCCCGTCTACAACGGGGCATTTCGCATTGTGCAACGTGGGGTAGTGCTTGAAGACGTCCGCCGCCAGGTGGCTCGAGGCGCGAAGCACATCACCTTCGGCGACCCGGATTTCTTTAATGGGCCAACCCACGCGGTTGCGATCGTCAATGCCCTGCACGATGAATTTCCTGACCTGACCTATGACGTGACAATCAAAGTGGAGCACTTGCTCAAACATCGGGAGCACCTAGGCAGTTTGCGGCGTACGGGCTGTCTGTTTGTAACCTGCGCTGTCGAGTCAATCGACAACGCCGTGCTCAAGATTTACGACAAGAACCATACCCGGGAGGATTTCATCGAATGCGCGCGCATTTTCCGCGAGATCGGCCTCCAAATGAACCCTACTTTCGTGGTCTTCGCACCGTGGACGACTGTGGAGAGCTACGTGGATCTGTTGCACGTGCTGGTGAATCTGGATCTGACTGAGAACGTTGCTCCGGTGCAATATGCGATTCGACTGCTCATTCCTCTTCAGTCAAGATTGCTCGAGGTGGAAGAAGTCCGCGATCTGGTGGGCGAATTTGACCAGCAAAATCTCATGTATCCCTGGCGACATCCTGACCCACGCGTGGATCAGCTCTATCGAGATGTTCTTGGGGCCATCCAAAAAGGCCAGTCACTCCGTGAGAATCGCCGCCAGATTTTTGTCCGCGTTTGGGACATTGCACATCAGGCCTACCGGGGTTCCGTCAGCGAGAAGTTCAAAATCGCTCTCTTGGACCAGGCCGCCCCGCGTGCCGCCATCCCGTTCCTGACCGAGCCCTGGTATTGTTGAGCCGAGCCGACGAAAGAGCAGGCTGCTCTTATTTAGTCTGGCGAATGCAAGCTCACGCGCAAAAGAATTAAGGTCCCGCAAAGAGGAAATCGCGCATGGCGTTTGTGCTGATGAAGATTTTCGAGGAGGCACCCCGGCGGTTCGATCGCTGGATGAACATACTGACCCTCGGAAAACTTCAAGCGGTCCGCCAGCAGATTGTTTCAGAATTGATTCGGCCCGGCGCGACCGTGCTCGAAATTGGCTGCGGGACCGGAACACTGCTGCTGGAGCTCGCCAGCCAAGATGTCAAAGTCACCGGCATTGACAACTCGCAGGTAATGATCCAAGAGGCGCAACGGAGAATCGCCGCGGCAGATCTTTCAAGCGAAGTCGAAGTCAAAAAATTGCATGCGCTGCAAATAGAAGATGATTTTGAACCCGGCTCATTCGACCAAATCGTCAGCGTCCTTGCCTTCAGCGAAATGTCCGACGACGAAGTCGACTGCCTGCTCGGTCAATGCCGCAAAGTGCTGAAACCTGCCGGCGAGTTGATTTTGGCTGATGAATCAGAACCTGAAGGGTTCATGGCCCGGTGCGCTTACCACGTGTACCGGCAGGCTAGCCGGCTGATCACCTACCTTGGATTACAGGCAAAGGAGATCAAAAAAGGCAACGTCTTCCTGAAGCTTCTCTATTTCGCGATCGAGTTGCCATTAATGCTGCTGGCATTTCTTGTGGCTCCGCCCGTGACCCGGCCATTACGAGGTATCGAACGCCGCATGCGGCGTGCCGGTTTTTGTCCATGGGAGACGAGAAGTTTTCTCGGTGGCACCTTGAAGCTTGTTTGCGCCCGCGCGACAACATTCGACGATATTGATTATGAAGTTGCCCTTTTGGCGCGAGATTTCGATCCGATACGCGCAGAAAGCGAAGCTGAAACTTCAAGCTTTTGGCGTTCCGTCAGGGCCTTTCCGAAAATAGTGATCCTGCAATACATCTTCCGGTCCATACCTTATCCCACGCATGCGCGATTGATTCGCATAGGCAATCCAGGGCGCAAATCTCCGGTCCTGGTCACGACCAATTACGATCTCACGGTGCGCCGGGTCTGCCGCGCATTCAAGAGCATTGACTGTTTTCTTCTGGTTGCCCCGGCCGGCGGAATTGATGTCTGGTGCGCGGCCGGAGGAGGCAGGTTCTCAATTGACAGCATCATTTCCATTCTCAAAACCAGCCGCGTAGCCGAACTGGTGGACCACAGAAGGCTGATCCTTCCTCAACTTTGCGCAAACGGCATCAACCTGTTCGAAGTGAGAAGACGCACAGGATGGTCGGCGGTTTTCGGACCGGTAGATGCCAAAGACGTGCCCGCGTATCTGCAGAGCCGCCGCCGGACCGAGAAGATGATGCGGGTCACCTACACTGCGAAGGAGCGGCTTGAGATGGCGGTGGCCATGTGGGGCAGCCTGAGCTTGCGTTACACCATTTTTCCGGTTTTGATCTTCGGACTGGCGGCCGCACCGCGGTTTATCGTGATTATTGCCACGTTCGCTTTGCTCATCAGCCTGGGCTGCTTCATTATCCCGGGGAAAACCTTTGTTCAGAAAGCGGGGCTGCTTTTTCTCTCCGCCATGGCTGTGGTCGTAGCCAGAGAAATGCTACACACGGGCCGGCTGACGGGTTTCGACTTGCAGCTGGGTTTACTGTGCTTTGCCGGGGCCTATCTAGTGGGTAGTTCATACCCCAGCTACACACCGCTCTGGCAATGCGGGTACTCAAAGCTTTTTTACGGGTTTCCAAACTTGCGGCTGGAGATCATCGAGGAAAGATGCATCGGCTGCAAATTGTGCGACCAGGTTTGCCCGGTCGAGTGTTTCTCACTGGCCGACGATCACAAAATGATTTTTTCTGAGCCGGGACTTTGCGAAGGCTGCATGGCCTGCCTGGTGCAATGCCCGACCGATGCCATCGTTAACCAGGTAGCCGATGAGCACCAAAGATTGAGCCAATGCCAGTGATGGTGGCTGCGTAAACATGTTGTGGCTCCGCCGACAATCTTGAACCGCGTCGCGAAGCACGCAAAGAAGTGCAGGGTAACGCATGCCCATGGGAGAGATGAAATACGTCCTCTGGCCAGTAGCGATGGTTGCTGTAGTTTTCATCGTCTGGTATTTCTGGGGTTCAAAAGGCACGCCTCACGGCCAGCCCCCGCTCGCATCGCTTACCACGAAGAATTTTGAAAAGTTTACCGGCGACTTCAACGCTGCTTCAGGGGAATTAAGGTTGGTCTTGCTGTTCTCGCCCACCTGACCGACTTGCTTGCGGGGGGCCTCCGCGATCGAAAAATTGCTGCAACAGAGCGTCTCGGTGCCGGTCCGCGTACTTGTGGTGTGGGAGCCCATTCTGCCGACAGATTGGTCGCAACCAAGCGGGATGGTCCAATCCCGAATCTCTGACGTCCGGGTAATGCAGTACTGGGATAAGGGCCAGATAGTGGCGCATGAATTGGGGCGGCAGTTGGCGCTGCCACATTCTCCACAACCAGGTTGCTGCGAGAGCAACGGCACCCTTTGGGATCTGGCTGCTTTATACCCCAAAGGCGTGCGCTGGGGTGATTCCGCACCGTTATTCGCAGACGGCACGGTGGTAACGGCGGCTCCCCGCCTCAAAGCACAGGTAGATAGAATGGCCTACGTGGGCGATTGACAGGCGGTCCCAACCGTGACATGATTCCGGTACTTCATCCATCCCCCGTGGCGGAGTGAGGCTAATCGCCTAATCTCCTTTTTGAGGCGTTCAGTATTGTCAGTAGCAAGCTCGGGAAAGCTTGCAAGTTGCTACCCCATAGCACTCTCATATTGCGAACGCCGTTACTCGTGCTCAGGAGTGGGTTCAAAGATAGCCAGATTGATTGGGCCATTATGAAGTTAAGAGCAATGAAGAATGCATTGAGGTTGGTCGCCCTGCTGCTGATCTCAGGACTCGCGCTCGCGCAGGGCACGTATACTCAGATTGATTACCCCGGCGCAACCAGGACTTTCGTTGATAGCGTTAATACAGCCGGTGACCTCGTTGGCTACTACACGGATGCGGGAGGCTTATTTCACGGGTTTCTCGCCAGCGGCGGTGTGTACTCAACCATTGATTACCCCGGAGCGCAGGACACGCAGCTTTTCGGCATCAATGACTCCGGGCAAATTGCCGGTTTCAGCCATTCGCCGAACGTCGGCTTCGTTTATGACACTCAGACCCAGGCCTTCATAACGGTCAGCTATCCCAGTGCTTCCGTTACCGACCCTACCGCAATCAACAATGCGGGCACAGTAACCGGGTACATGCAGTTATCAGGCTCTTATGCCGGGTTTGAATGGAACGGATCCACGTATAGGAAGGTGGTGCCGCCCGGCGCCACCAAGACTTACCTTTGGGGAGTCAGTTCAGCTGGCGAAGTGGTAGGATACTATTTTACGAGTAACAACTCCCACTTCAGTTTTTCCTTTGCGAACGGCAAGTATCAGCAGCTCAGTATCCCCAGTACTCAGGGAGCCGAGGTGTTCGGGATTAATCCTTCCGGAAGCACAGTCGTAGGCAGCGGCCGCACATCTTCTGGCACCAATGCCGGATTTTCGTATCAGAAAAACAACAAGACTTTGCAGACGTTAGAATTTCCGGCGTCGAGCGGTACCGCCGCCTACGCGATTAACGCCACGGGAGAGATCGCAGGTACCTTCACGGATTTGGCCCAGGTACCACATGGCTTCACCTGGACTCCGTCCGAACCCGCTGGAAGGTAAGACTTCAGCCGCCAGGTGCGAACGGGGTCAGTGACAAGAATCACTGTAAACGGGAGCGCACCGAATCTATAGTATGAGCCAAAGGCGCTGCGTTCTTTCCATCAAATCAGCCTTCTTATACTCAGTCGTCCTATGTCTCGAAAGACTATTCACGACTATTTCCAGCAGGCACTTGCCGACTCGCACAATACATTAACAAGTCCTTCGCGCTCCTTGGTATCGGACAAAGACGGCAATTGTGCGGCATTTGAAGTCAAGCAGGATCGCGGGAAGGTGCTCGATGTGCGCTTTAAGTGCACCACCTGCATTACTCTGGTAGCCCTTTGTGAACATATAGCCGACCTTGCCCGCGGAATGAACATCGGGAAGGCTCGCGAAATCGACTCCCAGATGCTCCTGAATCTGCACCCTGAGGTGCCTGCGGAACTTAGCAACCGGGCAAGCCTAGCCTGCAGGGCGTTTCGTGCCGCACTGCGGAAGGTCACCGCAAATTACGACCAAGGAGAACAAACATGAAAGTTGCGTACATTTTTTCGACTCAGGGCCACACGGTGTCGCACAAACTGGGCAAGATGATTCTCCCTCAACTGGAAGAGGGCAGACACGGCGTCGAGGTGGTTGGGATGTTCTTCTTCGAGGACAACTGCTACGCCCTGAGAAAGGGCGATCCGATCGGAGAACGCCTCGTGGCGGTAGCCAAAGAAAAGAAAATGCTGCTGATGTGTTGCGACCAATGCTGCTATGAGCGGGACATAGCCGACAAATTGTTTGACGGAGTAAGAATCGGCTGTTTCCCGACGCTTTACGAGGCCCTTTCGGAGAACATGCCCGACCAGGTGATTACGCTGTAAGAGTGCGCTTCTGCGACGTTTAACTGGTTTCGCAGACCTTAGAAGCGCCCATTTGGTGTATCTGGGATCAGCGAGTGCCCGGCGAGGACGCAGCGGGCCCAAGCCCCTCGCCGTAACATTCGGCGAGGGCACTCTTCTCTTCATCGGTTAGCTGTCTGGCGATGCTACGCATAGGCATGTTGATGTCGTTCGCGCGGCTCCCATCTGAAAAGGCTTTGAGCTGGCTAAGCAGGTAACGGCCGTTCTGATTGCCGAGCGCCGGCGCGCCCTTCACGTAACCCACTGGACCGTGGCAGGACTGACAGGGGGGAATGCCGCGACGGCCGTCCCCGCGGCTAATGAGCCGCAACCCGATCTCGCTACCGGAGGAATTTGTTACCGCCTGGGGAAATGCCCGGTTGTCCTGGGGGTCCGGCGAGGTAGGCAGCATGGAGTAATAGGCCGCAACGTCGGCGGAATCCTGCATCGAGAGCGAAGCCGCAATCGGCTGCATGGCTCGAGAACTGCGCTTGCCAGAGCGGAAGTCCTCCAACTGTTTCCAGAGCGAAAGCCGGTCCACGCCGGCCAGATTCGGAATGAACGGTTCGCCGCTGAATCCTTCGCTGCCGTGGCAATGACTGCAACGGCGGGAAATGAGCAAGCCGCGAAAGGCATCGCCGTGTGAGGCCAATGTAATGGTTTGCTCCGTCCATGCCACATACGATGGAATGCGGATTGCCGGTTGGGGGTTGGGCGGCGAGGCCGGTGAATCCCCGCGCAACATCAGGGGAAGAACCAGGCAAAAAGCCAAGATGGCCAGCTCCCGGTAACGCTTTGGCGAAGATTGCTCAGTTCGACTCACACGTCCGCCTTTCGCCGGGCCGCAGGGACGAGAACTGGGCGCGCGAAACGACTTTCAGCTCGGCCCGCATGGTGTAGTGCCCCGGACCGCAGAACTCATGGCAAGGTAAAGGAAAATCTCCCGCTTGCGGGAAGGAAAACGAGGCCTGGTCGACCACGCCGGGCATGGCTTTCAGGTTGTAAGTTGTGCCACTGAAGCCCAGATTGTGGACCGAATCCGCGCTTGTGATGCGAAATCGCACCGGGACCCCGACGGGGACGACGATGCACTGGGGCACAAACACATATTGCTGCGCGATCATTCGTACGGTAAACGAGTGGTCAGACTCCAGCGCTGTGCCGAGATTGCTTTCGACGAATTCGCCGGCGAGGTGCAGGGTCGCTGGATCCAATCCTGTACCGCCAGCCACGAAGTGCCACACCGGAACGTCCACCAGATAGAAACGGGTCGCCAGGATCGCGCATCCCACCAGCAGAATCGAAAGCACGAACTCGGTTTTTCGCCAGATCATTTGCGAAGTCATTTTACGCGTTTGCTACGGTCTTCGGAGTTGGCTGGGTGCATCCGATTTCGATTCCGGCCAGCGGTAAGATCAGTACATGACAGCAAGCAGCGCAGGTCGATCTTTTCCATTGGTCAAGATCTCTCGCCGTGGCGCAGACCGCCTTCGGCAAGGCCACGTCTGGGTTTATCGCTCGGATGTAATGTCGGCGGGGGAGGTTTCGCCCGGAGCCATGGTCAGGGTTGCCGATGAACGCGGCAAGTTCCTGGGTATCGCACTCTACAGCACCGCCTCACAGATAGCGATTCGCCTGATTTCGCGGGAACGAGCCGAGGACCTTCAAGAGCTTCTGCGCCACCGCCTTGCTGAAGCCATCGCATACCGGGAACGCGTAGTCCGCAATACGAATGCCTACCGCCTCGTCTACAGCGAGGGGGACTTTTTGCCGGGCCTGATCGTGGACCGCTACAACGACATTTGCTCAGTGCAGATTCTGACTCAGGCGATGGATGCAGAGACTGTCCGGCAAACCATCGCAGCTGAGCTGGTCGAACGGCTCAATCCCGCATCGATTGCGGAACGCGTGGATGCAAGAGTTCGCGAACTCGAGCGACTTCCGCCGCGAGCTTCAGGAGTGATTTGTGGAGGGAAGACCTCAACTATCTTTTCCATGAATGGAGTCCGGTTTCACTACGATGCCGTTGAGGGCCAGAAGACCGGGGCTTTCCTCGACCAGCGCGAGAACTACCTGGCGGCAGCAGAGTACGCACGCGGCGAGGGGCTGGATGTTTTTTGTTATCAGGGCGGTTTTGCGTTGCATCTGGCAGAGCGATGTACGAAGGTTACGGCGGTGGACAGCTCGCGGCCGGCGCTTGAAGTAGCTGACCGCAACGCGGCTTTGAACGGAAGGGAAATTGAGTGGATTGAAGCGAATGCGTTTGATCTGCTGCGTGACTATGCCGCTTCCGGACAAAAATACGATGTCATCGTTCTTGATCCACCGGCGTTCGCCAAAAGCCGGCGCAATCTTGACACAGCCCTGCGCGGGTACAAGGAACTCAACCTCCGCGCGCTCAAGATGCTTCCTCCAGGTGGAGTGCTGGTTACATGTTCCTGTTCCTACCACGTAAGTCCGGCAGAGTTCCTCGAGGTTGTGGCCGGGGCAGGACGAGACGTCCACAGAAATCTGCGCGTTATAGAAAACCGGGGTCAAGCCCGGGATCATCCGACAGTCATGGGCATTCCCGAGACTGCGTACTTAAAATGCGCTATTGTATCGTGCTAAACTATTGATAATTAACCTTAAATCAGTAGTTGACAATAACACACTAATATTTTATGATTCTTTTACGTTAACTATAACATCGAATGAGTTGAGTTGGAAGCCGACAAAACTCTAATCGCAACAAATTTGAAGGAGGATTTTGACCATGACAGTACTTACCCGCTGGGATCCCTTCCGCGAGTTCACCACGTTACAGGACCGGATGAACCGGCTGTTTCAGCATTCCTATGGCGACGGCCAGGAAGAGGCCCTGACCACCAGCACGTTTGCCCCCCTTGTGGACGTTTACGAGGACGAGCACAACGTCACGCTGAAGATCGAAGTGCCGGGAATTGACGAGAAGGACATTGATGTCCGCATCGAGAACAACACCCTGACCGTGCACGGCGAGCGCAAGTTCGAGAAGGAAGAGAAAGAAGAGAACTTCCGCCGCGTGGAGCGGCAGTATGGCAGCTTCACCCGCAGCTTCACGCTGCCCAACACGGTTGACCATGAGCAGGTCCAGGCCAACTATGACAAGGGCGTGTTGAAGATCAAGCTGGCGAAGAAGGCCGAAGCCAAGCCGAAGCAGATCAAAGTCCATGCCGGTTCGGAAAAGCAGGGCAGCGAAAAGACGCTGGAAGCCAAGAGCGTGAAGAGCGCCGCGTAGGGCAGACTCATGTGGGGACAGCCGCCTTCGGCTGTCCTTGCCAGATTTGGGAGGCGGCCGAGGTGACCGCCTCCCGTTTTGTTTATGCAGAACTAAACTGTATTGTGATTGTTAGCGAACCTAATAAGCCCGGTGTTTTGATTTCGGGTTTGCATGGATCCTTCGCTTCGCTCAGGATGACAAGTCAAGTCAGGAATTATCTATGGCAATTCGTTGGGACAAATTTACGGTAAAAGCGCAGGAGGCAGTCCAGCGCGCCAACCAGTTTGCCTCCGAGCACGGCAATCCTGAGCTGCTGCCACTGCATTTACTGGCGGCGTTGCTGGAAGACAAAGAGGGCATCGTTCCGCCGGTGCTGGAGAAAATCGGCATCGGGCCGCAGGGGGTGCTGAACGACGTTTACAAAGAAATTGAAAAGTTGCCCAAGGTCTCGGGAGGAGCAGCTGAAGCGTCGCTTTCTCCGGCTGCCAATAACCTGCTCGATCAGGCCTTCAAAGAAGCCGCTAACTTCAAGGACGAATACGTCTCAAGCGAGCACTTGCTGCTGGCAGCAACGCAGCTCAAGCAGGACGCGGGGCAGGAGATACTGGCGCGCCACGGGGCTACCTATGATGCAATTCTCAAGGCCTTAACTTCTGTTCGCGGATCGCAGCGCATTACCGATCAGAATCCTGAGGCGAAATATCAGGCGCTGGAGCGCTACGCGCGCGATCTGACTGAGCAGGCGCGCCGGGGCAAGCTTGATCCCGTTATCGGCCGCGATGAGGAGATTCGCCGGGTGGTGCAGGTGCTTTCGCGCCGCACCAAGAATAATCCCGTTCTGATTGGAGAACCTGGCGTTGGCAAAACGGCGATCGTTGAAGGCCTGGCGCAGCGCATTATTTCCGGTGACGTCCCGGAGATTCTCAAGAACAAACGGGTGATTTCTCTCGATTTGGGCGCGATGCTGGCAGGAGCGAAATATCGCGGCGAGTTTGAAGACCGCCTGAAGGCCGTGCTGAAAGAAATTGAAGATTCGCAAGGGCAAATCATTCTTTTTATTGACGAGCTGCACACGCTGGTTGGAGCAGGCGCGGCGGAGGGCGCAATTGACGCCTCCAATATGCTCAAGCCGGCGCTGGCCCGCGGCGAGCTGCGCGCGATCGGCGCAACCACGCTGAATGAATACCGCAAATACATCGAAAAAGACGCGGCGCTCGAGCGCCGATTCCAGATTGTTTTCGTCGGCGAGCCGAACGTGGAAGACACGATTGCGATCCTGCGGGGGCTGAAGGAACGCTACGAAGTACATCATGGCGTGCGCATCAAAGACTCAGCCATCGTTGCCGCGGCGACGCTCTCGCATCGTTACATCTCCGATCGCTTCCTCCCCGATAAGGCCATTGACCTGATTGATGAAGCGGCAGCGTCGTTGCGCATACAGATTGATTCTCTGCCGACGGACATTGACCAGCTGGAGCGGCGTGCCACACAACTGGAAATCGAAAAGCAGGCATTGAAGAAAGAAAGCGATCCCAATTCGAAAGAACGGCTGGCGGTTATTGAGAAAGAGCTGGCTGAGATTCGTGAGAAATCAAACGCTCTCAAAGCAAACTGGAAGAAAGAAAAAGACCTGATTGCACGCTCGCGTCAGCTCAAGGAAAAGATCGAGCAGTTGAAGATCGAGGAGCAAGCGGAAGAACGCAAAGGCAATTTGCAGCGGGTGGCGGAAATTCGCTATGGGTTGCTGCGGCAGGCAGAAGGTGAGCTGGCGAAGCTAACTGCTCAAACCGACGGCAGCGCGGGCGAAGGCGCCCGCGGCACAAGAGTTCCCCGCATGTTGAAGGAAGAAGTGGATGAAGAAGATGTGGCGCGGATCGTCTCGAAGTGGACTGGAATTCCGGTCTCGAAGATGCTTGAAGGCGAAGTCAAGAAGCTGGTCAATATGGAAGACCGGCTGCGCCAGCGGGTCATCGGCCAGGACGGGGCTTTGGAGCGCGTAGCCAATGCGATTCGCCGCTCTCGCGCAGGTCTGAGCGATCCCAAGCGGCCGATTGGCAGTTTTATTTTCCTGGGGCCGACCGGTGTCGGCAAAACTGAACTGGCACGTGCGCTTGCGGAATTCCTGTTTGACGACGAGCACGCGTTAGTGCGCATTGATATGTCCGAGTACATGGAGAAGCACGCGGTCTCACGCTTGATTGGCGCGCCTCCGGGATATGTCGGCTACGAAGAGGGCGGGCAATTGACGGAGCAGGTCCGCCGCCGGCCGTATGCAGTCATTCTGTTTGACGAAATCGAAAAAGCGCATCCGGACGTGTTTAACGTGCTCTTGCAAATGATGGACGATGGGCGGCTCACCGACGGCAAGGGCCGCACGGTGGATTTCCGCAATACGGTCATCATCATGACCTCGAATATCGGGTCATCTTTCCTGCAAGCGGAAGGCTTGAGGTCGGAAAAGGAATTCGAAGAGGCCTCGCAGCAGGTGATGAACGCGCTGCACGGCCACTTCAAACCGGAGTTTCTGAATCGCGTGGATGACATCATCGTCTTCCATCCCCTGGGCAAGGAGCAGTTGGTAAAGATTATTGAGCTGCGTTTGGAAGATGTTAGGCGTCTGCTGGCAGAGCGCAGGATTTCGCTCGAGCTCACGGATGCAGCCAAAGAGCTGATGTTCAACGAAGGCTTCGATCCGAACTTTGGCGCTAGGCCGCTAAAGCGGGCGATCCAGAAGCTGGTGCAGGACCCGCTGGCGTTGAAGATTCTGGACGGTGAAATACTGCACGGCGACCACATCGTTGTGGACGCGGACAAACGCGCCGGCAAGATGAAGTTCGAGGTGAGCTCCCGGGTTGGGGAAAAACAGGCGGCGAAAGCCAAGCGGTGACGGGCGGAACAGCCGAGGCGGCTGTTCCTACGTGAGTTTCGCAAGCTCTTGAGCTACCACTTCTGGGTCATCACCAGCTGGCCGTCTTCCACTTTAATGCTGCCTATGTCATCCGGCAGCCGTAGCTGTTCGCGTTGTTCCGCCAGCTTCTTCTGCAACTCGCCTTGCACGAGCGACATTGGAACGTTTAAATCTCCCAGCTTAAATTCCGTGGGATCGAAGGTGATGTAGCCGTTCTGCGAGCTGAGACGTCCTGCCAGAGTCACATAAACATCTTTGCCCGCGATTTGCGTAAGGAATTGTCCGCGGGTAAGCTCGCCTTCAAAACTAATCTGGTAATCCTTGATCACGGGGTCGCCGGGCGCGAGCGGCTCATTCACAGCCGGGCTGGGCGATGCGGCCGGGACGGTCTGCGGCGCTTTCGATTTGGGTTCATCGGAGGGTGGGATGCGGCCGGCGGCCTCCATCAACTCGCCGGTAACTTCTTCACCTGTGAAACGAACTTCGCCTGGCATATGGCCTGGCTCGCGCGGTTTTTCGAGATCTGCGAGCTTGTGCTCAAATGTCTTTGCGTTCAAAGCTACGAGCTTCAAAGGCATCTGCTGTGCGACGGGTTCAGGCTTTTTCAGGGCGACGAAGAGGGCGATCAGGCCGAGGCCCAGGGTTATGAGACTGATAGCACGGTATATTTTCATGAGTAGTTCCCGCCGGTGAAGCTGGCTTGAGTATTTATGCTAGCGACCGCGAACAGCGGCGCTTAGATGACGAAAGATGCTGGCCGCTTGGGAGCGGCTAGCCATCCAGCTTCTTCGCGAGCACCGCATTGACTATCTGCGGGTTCGCCTGGCCTTTGGAAGCCTTCATCACCTGGCCGACGAAAAATGCGAGAACGGTCTTCTTTCCGGCGCGATACTGCTCCATTTGGCTGGGATTGGCGGCAATGACCTGGTCGGCGAGTATCTCGATTGCTGCGGAGTCTGTAATCTGGCGGGGTTTTTCTTTCTCGTAAACTGCGGGGAAATCCTCATTGCGCTGGAAGCAAAGGTCGTAAAGGTCCTTCAGCATCTTTCCCGAGATCGCACCGCTTTCGACGAGATCGGCCGAAAGCGCCACCCCGTTCATGGAAATGGGCGAATGCCCGATATCCAAACCTTTGGCTTTGAGACGTCCTGCAAGTTCGCTCTGCACCAGATTAGCGACGCGCTTGGGATTTCTGGCGGCCTTTGCCGCCGCCTCAAATTGATCTGCGAAAGACTTGCTTGCCGTAAGTACAGCCGCATCCTGTCCGGTGATGTCATATTCCGCGACGAGCCTTCGGCGGCGCGCTTCGGGCAGTTCGGGCAATGTGCGGCGAATTTCGGCTTGCCAGTTTTCATCCACAATCAGCGGCGGCAGATCAGGCTCGGGGAAATAGCGGTAATCGTGCGCCTCTTCTTTCGAGCGCATGCTGTAGGTCTTGCCCTCTGCAGCATTGTACAGACGCGTTTCCTGAGTGACGCGTCCGCCGGATTCGATCAGCTCGATCTGGCGCGCGATCTCGAATTCGAGCGCGTCGCGAATAAAGCGGAAGGAATTGAGATTCTTGATTTCGGTCCTGGTGCCGAATGTAGTCTCCTCACGCCGCCGGACGCTTACGTTGGCATCGCAACGCAGGGAGCCTTCTTCCATATTGCAATCACTGACGCCGGTGTAAAGGATGATCTCTTTCAGCCATGTCAGATACTCCTGAGCTTCATCCGGCGAGGCAATATCGGGTTCGCTGACAATCTCAATGAGCGGCACGCCGCTGCGGTTCAGGTCAATGGCAGTTGTGTCCGCGGAGCCGGCAAAGCCTTCGTGCAGGCTCTTGCCAGCGTCTTCTTCGAGATGGACACGCGTGATGCCGATACGCTTGCCGTTGACGTCAATCCAGCCGTGCTCAGCCAACGGTTTGTCGTACTGCGAAATCTGGTAGCCCTTGGGCAAGTCGGGGTAGAAATAATTCTTGCGGGCAAAAACCGAGGTGCTGTTGACGCGGCAATTCAGAGCCATCGCCGCCAGCGTGGCGAACTCGATGGCCTTGCGATTAAGGACCGGCAAAGCCCCCGGCAAGCCGAGACAAACCGGGCAGACATTGGTATTGGGCGGATCGCCGAAGCGCGTGGAGCAAGAACAGAAAATCTTGGTGGCGGTAAGCAACTGGACGTGGACTTCGAGGCCGATGACCGGCTGGTAGGCATTCATCCCATGACCGGTTTTCCGCTCCCGAACTGAATTTTCACGCAGGCCCATGCTCAGCTCGATTATAGAATTTGGGCAACTGTGCAAGCGGCTAGCCGCCTTCGCTCTCGTTGTTCAGGAATTTGTATGCCTTAGGGCAGGCAACCTTATCCCTCCTTTTTCCCTCTATAAGGCGCTTTCAAAGCTTGCAGTCCTCGATTTCCGGATCGGGTTGCGATCCAGCCCTTCTGCCTGCTTGTGAGGTCTGTGCCATGGTTCGTTCAATCTACCCGATTCTCCGAAGACCCCGATTAACGAAACTCCTGCCGAAATGCTTGCTCGTCTTTATGATCGCCGGCGCATTTCCTGTTCTCTCTTTCGCGCAGCCGGCCGTTTCACTCTCGCAACCGGAAGGACCCCCAACCACGAGCGTCAGCGTGTCGGGCAGCGGTTTTGACGCCTATACAGCGGTTGACATTTATTTCGATACTACTGACCAGGCCCTTACCACGACCGATGGCTCCGGTTCATTTTCAGGCATAGGAATTCGTGTGCCGACAAAGGCATTGCTCGGACCACATTGGGTGAGCGCGGTCGAACGGTCGAACCACCGATGGCAATATCTATGCGATCAATTCCAGCAACGGTACTTTGTTGTGGAAATATAAAGATCTCGGCGCACCCAACGAGAGTTCAACTCCGGCCGTGGCCGATGGCATTGTTTATGAAGGCTCTGACGACTACAACGTATATGCCTTGAACGCTACTACCGGAGCATTGGTGTGGAAGTACGCGACACTTGGTCCGGTCAATTCTTCGCCGAGGATTGCCAATGGCGTGGTTTACGTCGCTTCCGAAGATGAACACTTCTACGCTCTTGATGCGCAGACGGGTAGTTTGCTTTGGCAGTACACGATGGGAAGTTATAGCGCGCCGCCAATCGTGACCGACGGGACAATCTACTTAAGCGCGAATGCGATCTATGAGTTTGCTCTGCCGAATATGCCAGGTCCTTCGCCAGCGCCCAGGATTAAGATGCTCCATCCAACACCGGGTATACATTAGCTTGCAGAAGTCCTGCTCGGAATCAGGGTTTGCCCGGCGCGCTCAGGTACTTTTCCATCGGCACGTCGAAGTAGAACAAATCGTGGCCCTTGGCGTCGCGCAGGCCGGTGAGATAGATGTGGCCGCCTGCCAGCGGAGTTGAGATTCCGGCGACATCGAAAAACAGGAACCCCGCTTGTGTCCCGTGCGGTTCAACGGCGCGAGCGGCGAACTGCGCGTCCTGGATTTCCTCCTGAGCCTGTTTACTGACCGAGGCCTTGGCCTTTTTGGGCCAGGGAATCGGGCTGGGTTTGGTACCTGCCTCGGGGTGGGCCAGACGCCGATAGAGGTCGTCGACGGTGGCAGGAGTGATCTTGGTGCGACTTACCGTGACGAACTCGACGGTCATCCCTGCCAGCGAAACGGGCTGGTCGCCATCGTTGGTGATGACAATGAAGACCGGCAACATTCCCACTTCTCCAAAGTGAACCGAGAAAATGCCAGCCTTGTCGGCCATGTCATAGGGGTCGAAGGCGACGGTAACGCCTTCGTCTGAGTGCTCTTCGTGAGCGGGATAGCTCCTGGCCGGCTGCGGCGTGGGCATGACGAACGGTTTGGCGGCGAACAACATCGCGCAACTCAAGACGAGAGCACATAGAACACCTAACGCGCCTTGCCGCAAAAGATTCTGTGACTTGCCTGACATGGGAATGATTATAGGATGCACACCTGATGTTGAGCGGTGCCTGACAGCGCCGGCGCGGGTAGAATGTCCCTTCCTGCATGTATGCGCTTTACAGTGCGCTATTGGCGATTGGCCTGCTGGCCAGTCTTCCTTACTGGCTGTTTCAAATGCTGCGTTACGGGAAATATCGGAATGCCTTTTGGGAGCGGCTGGGGCGAGTCCCGCGACGAATGGACTTGCGAACGGGCCAACGATGCATCTGGGTGCATGCCGTCTCGGTGGGCGAGGTGCTGGCGGTCAGCGGCTTAATCGCTCAACTTAAAGAAAGGCTGCCAGACTATCGCGTGGTGATTTCAACCACGACCGACACCGGGCAGAAGCTCGCGAGAGATCGCTTTGGCGAAGAGAATGTCTTCTACTTTCCGCTGGATTTCAAGTTTGCGATTCAACCATACCTTCGGCGATTAGGTCCGGAACTGATGGTGCTGGCGGAGACCGAGTTCTGGCCGAATCTTCTGCGCCTGGCGCATGGCAGGCATGCGCGGGTGGCGGTGGTCAATGCCCGCATTTCTGACCGCTCGTGGCGTGGATACCGGCGCTTTCGCCGGCCGCTGGCGCGAATCCTGAAAAATGTCGATCTCTTTCTGGCGCAGACGAGCGAAGATGCGCGCCGTTTGGAAAGCATTGGCGCACTGCGGGAGCGAGTTGCAACGTCGGGAAACTTGAAGTACGACATTCCCGAGCCCCGGCCTACAGCGCTTGTAAGCAGGCTGCGCGCTTCGTTTGAGCAGTCCGGCGCCGGACCGGTAATCGTTTGCGGCAGCACGATGGAAGGGGAAGAACAACTATTGCTTTCTGCATTCAAGGATGTGCTGGCGGTTTATCCACCAGCGTTGATGGTGCTGGCGCCGCGGCATCCTGAGCGATTCGGGAACGTCACCGAGCTGCTCGAACGCACGGGAGTACGTTTTTGCAAGCGTTCAGAATGGAATGGCGAGCCATTGGCGGGCACATGCTTATTGTTGGACTCGATGGGCGAGCTCTCCGCGATTTATAAACTGGCCGACGTAGCTTTTGTCGGCGGGAGCCTGGTTCCGCGGGGGGGGCATAATATTCTCGAAGCGGCCCAGTACGGGGTTTCGATTATGGTTGGCAGGCACACGGAAAATTTCCGCGATATGGTGGCGCTGTTTCAGGAAAGTGACGCTGTGCGCGTGGTAGATGAGAAGGAGTTCGAGCCTGCGTTGATGGAGCTGCTTTCGAATCCCACAAAGCGCGCCGCGCTCGGCCACCGCGCCGCCGAGACTCTGCACTCAGAGGCCGGGGCCACCCAGCGGACCTTTGATGCTCTCGCCGGCCTGCTTTCTGCTCCTTCGCCTGCAATGCGACGAACTCGTGCCGGCGAGGCGACCGCGCCGCGAATGTGAATCCGCTCTCCCACATCTACGGCCTTGGGGTTCGAACGCGCAACGCGCTCTATGACCGGGGCACGCTTTCTGCTCGACGGTTGCAGGGGCCAGTCGTCAGTGTGGGCAACCTGTCAGTGGGGGGCTCGGGAAAGACGCCTTTTGTGTTGATGCTCGCGGAACTGCTTAGAGAGCGGGGCGTCGGGTTTGACATTCTCTCCCGCGGTTATGGAAGACAGTCGCGGGGCGTAGTTGTGGTTGATCCTGGCGGCCTTCCCCAGGATTTTGGCGACGAACCGCTGCTGCTGGCGCGGCGTCTGGGCGTCTCAGTTGTGGTCGGCGAGGACCGCTATGAGGCCGGGTTGCTCGCGGAAAGCAAATTCGGGCCGCAGCTGCACCTGCTCGACGATGGCTTCCAACACCGGTCACTGGCACGGGATTTCGATATTGTTTTGGTTACCCCGGATGACGCCAAGGACCAATTGCTGCCCGAAGGGCGGCTGCGCGAGCCACTGAGTTCGCTGCGCCGCGCGGACGCAATCGTACTCGCCTACGGCGCGCCGGCGGAGTCGTTTCCAGTCGAAGGCAAATTTGTTTGGCAGGCACGGCGAGGGATTCTGCCGAGGGACGTCCCACCGCGTCCGTTTGTTTTTTGTGGCATTGCGCGGCCGCGCCTGTTTGTTACCCAGCTTCGCCTGGCGGGAATCGAGCCGGTCGGGGAGGCCTTCTTTCGCGACCACCATGCCTATACGAAGAAGGACATCCAGGACCTGTTGAAGCTCGGCCGGGAGAGCGAAGCGGGAGGGTTCGTGACTACGGAAAAAGATGCGGTGAATCTGGGCGGGTTTCTCTCTGCCTTGCAGCCTTTAGGGGTAGTGCCGGTGAGAGTTTCTCTCGTGGACGCCGCTAACGCAGTGGATTCCATCCTGCGCACAATCAGTGAGCGCAAAGTCACGGCATGAGAGAATTTCACTGACCTCTTTTTACCGATCTCAATGACCCGGCACCCAAAGGAAGGCGAACGGCTGAAGCAAATCGTGGGGTTGTTCCCTAAAGTGACGGTCGCGGTCATCGGCGACCTGGTGGCTGACGAGTTCGTGTTTGGGGAAATCTCGCGGGTTTCACGCGAAGCGCCGGTATTGATCCTGAAGCATCGCGAGCGCAGCGTCGTGCCGGGCGGGGGAGCGAACGCCATCCACAACCTGGCCGACCTTGGCGTGAATGTCCTGCCGGTCGGGGTTGTGGGGGATGATGAACCGGGCCGGTTGCTGCTCAAAGCGTTTCGGCAAAAGCACATTCCGGTGAGCGGCGTCCTGAAAGACAAGAGCTACCTGACCGTGACCAAAACCCGAATTCTGGCGGGGATGGAACATACGGCGCGGCAACAAGTGGTGCGCCTGGACCGCGAGCCCTTGAGCGGACCCAGCGATCATCTCAAGCGTGAACTGGTGCTGGCGGCGCGAGAATATGCGCGCGCAGCAGACGTACTGCTGGTTTCCGATTATGGCTATGGCGCGGCCAGCCCGGAGATCCTGAATGCGGTTCGGGAACGCGGGCGGCTGGACAGCGTTCCGGTCATCCTGGATTCGCGTTACCGGCTGCTGGAATACTCGGGGGTGACCGCGGCAACCCCAAACGAGCCGGAAGTCGAAGAAGCGTTAAAGATCAAAATCGGAAATGACTGGCCGGGCTTATGTGCGGCCGGCCGGCAGCTGATGTCGCGAATGAAGTTGCAGTCGCTGGTCATCACGCGTGGCCGGGACGGGATGGTGGCTTTCGCAGGCAAACATAACCCGGTGGATATTCCCATTTTTGGCTCCGACCAGATCGCGGATGTGACCGGAGCGGGTGACACAGTGATTGCGGCATTCGCCGCAGCCTTCGCCGCAGGAGCAAGCACGGAGGAGGCGGCGCAAATGGCAAACTACGCAGGCGGGATTGTGGTGATGAAGCGGGGCACGGCGACCGTCTCACAGAAAGAGCTTTCAAAAGCCCTTGACGAGGCGCCACCGGCAACCAGACCGCATTGATTCGCGATGGCCATCGAAAAAATTCTAACTCGGGATGAGCTGCGACGCCGAGTCGGGGAATGGCGGCGGGCTGGCGATTCGGTCACGCTTACCAACGGATGCTTCGATCTGCTTCATGTCGGCCATGTTCGGTATCTGCGTGGCGCCAAACAGTTGGGCGGGCGGGTGATCGTGGCTGTCAACTCTGATGAGTCGGTGAGGGCGCTGAAAGGCGAAGGCCGCCCGATTATGCGTGCCGAAGAGCGCGCCGAGATTCTGGGTGCGCTGGCGGACGTGGATGCGGTGGTGATTTTCCCCGAGAAAGACGTGCGCGCCCTGATTGCCGAAATCCGCCCCGAGATTCACGCCAAGGGCACGGACTATAGCGCTGACAGCGTTCCCGAGCGCGACGCCGTGCTGGCCTGTGGCGGAAGGGTCGAGATTGTCGGCGATCCCAAAGACCATTCGGCGAGCGAGCTCATTGCGAAGCGGCTTGCCCCCCGGCGTTCCTAGCGCATGGTCAGTGACAATGACAGCACGGCAAGCTGGAAGAAATTGCTGATCGTGCGGCTTGGTTCCATGGGCGATATTGTCCATACTCTTACCGCAGCGACAGCGTTGAGACAGGCATTTCCCCAGGCCCTGATCGGCTGGGTCATCGAGGAACGATGGGCGGAGTTGCTCTGCACCTTGCCTACACCGCGTTCCGGTCCACCCTCGCCGGAGCGGCCGCTGGTGGACAAGGTGCATACGGTGGATACTCGAAGGTGGCGGAAAGCGCCGTTCTCGACACAGACATGGGAGCAGATGGCCGCGGGCCTAAGCGAGCTGCGCGCCCCGGACTACGAGGTTGCCGTGGATTTTCAGGGCGCGATTCGGTCGTCGCTGATTGCGCGATGGTCGGGAGCCGCGAAGACTTACGGTTTTATGCAGCCGTGGGAGAACGCCGCAAGCATGCTTTATTCGCGAAGAGCAATCGCGCGCGGTGAGCACATTGTTGAACAGAATTTGTCGCTCGCGGAAGCGGTTGCGCGCATGCCTCTTGCAGTGCCTCGGGTCCAGTTTCCGCGCTCGGACGCGGCTGAGCGGGAGTGCGAGTGTTGGCTGCGGCAGAACGGCCTCGGGAAGTTTGCCGTCCTCAATCCCGGGGCCGGCTGGGGGGCCAAACAATGGCCGGCGGAATACTACGGAGAAGTCTCGCGTCAACTCGCGGCAGATGGCGTGAAGTCAATTATTAATTATGGCCCTGGAGAAGAGGAACTGGCGCGAAGTGTGGAAGAAGCCGCGCGAGGCGGGGCGACAGGAGTGAGCGCTTCGCTTACCCGGCTCATCTCCCTTACGCGGCGCGCGAGTTTGTTTGTAGGAGGCGATACGGGACCGATGCATCTTGCTGCGGCTTTAGGGGTTCCGGTGGTCGCGATCTTCGGCCCCACCAATCCAGCACGCAACGGGCCTTTCGGCACGCGCAGCGCGGTGCTGCGCAGTCCTGCCAGCTCAACTTCGCACAAGCGGGTTTCGGCACCGGATCCCGGATTGCTCGAAATTTCGCCTGCCCAGGTCGTCTCGGCGGCGCGGGAACTGCTGAGGGGGTGCGGTGGCTAGCTGGGCGGCCATCGCGAGGCGCATTCGCGTCCCAACGGGATTCGTGCTTGCGGCTTTGTATCTTTACCTGGCAAAACCATCGGTCTGGTCGATGGTCCTGGGCAGTATCGTAGTGGTTCCGGGACTCATCGTTCGCGCGAGCGCCTCTGGGCACCTTACAAAGAACGAGCAACTCACGACCACAGGACCCTATGCGCGCACGCGCAACCCCCTTTATTTGGGTTCCCTGATCATAGCGGGGGGCTTTGCGCTTGCCTCGCGGAGCTGGTGGGTTGCAGGCGCGATCCTGCTCATCTTTGTCGTGATTTATGTTCCCGTGATTCGCGGAGAGGAGGCTTTTCTACGCGATCAATTTCCCGAGTTCGCCGAATACGCAAGCCGCGTGCCGCGGCTGGGGTTTCGATTTGGTTCCGTTGGTAACGGCGGCAGTTTTTCCTGGGACCTGTACTGGAAGCATCGCGAATACAATGCGGCTGTGGGAGCAGCGGCGATGATGGCGATGCTGGTGGCGAAGTCGCTTTGGGTGAACCGCTAGCGACTGGCGAATTGCGGTTGAGGCGGTCGGATCGTGCATCCCATAGTGGTTTACAGGCGTCTTATGAGCGGCTACTGATCTGCTCTGGTGAACACTTTCTCAAAACTCGGTCTGGGCGTTGGTTTGGCGGCGATGGTTCTTTCCTGCCTTTGTTTCGGGCAGGACGATCCTCCCCCTGACAGGCAATCGTTGCCAACCATCACCGCTGGCGGGCCGCGAATCATTCCGCCGCCGGCGGACTACAAGTTTCCCGACGGGGAGACTTTTGTCTTCGGAGCGGAGTGGCACATGTTCAATGCCGGGACTGCCCGGGTCACGCTTGATCTGGTGAATGGACGGCAGCACGTGACCGCGGTGGGAAGTTCGGCGGGCATGGTCAATACCTTCTACAAGGTGCATGACAGATTTGAAGCGCTCTTCGATCCGCACACATTCTGCTCGATGCACGTGGATAAACACACCGAGGAAGGCGCGCACTCGCGGCAGACAGAGGTGAATTTTGACTACCAGCGGCACAAGAGCGTGCTGGACGAAAAGAACCTGAAAACCGGAGAGCTGAAACATGCCGAGAACGAGATTCCGGAATGCGTGACCGACATGATCAGCGGGTTCTATTACCTGGCTTCGTTGAGCCTGCAACCTGGCAGAGAAAATTCATTCGAGATCAACGATGGCGGGAAGACCACGGAGATTTTGGCGCGGGTGGAAGGGCGCGAGCAAGTCAAGGTGCCGGCGGGGACGTTTCAAACTATCCGGGTAAAAGCGGAGCCGGTTTCCGGCGCGCTCAAGGGAAAAGGAACGATCTGGGCATGGTACACCGATGACGGCCATCACATGCCGGTCCAAATGCGGTCAAAACTCACCTTTGGAACGCTGATGTTCCGCCTGCAACTGGTGGAAAAATAGACGCTGCTGCGGGAATCCCTTTGTGTTCTCAGCAACGGTCCGCCACGCGCACCCTACTTCTGCGCCAGCAGGGCTTTCGCCCGGCTTAACTCGGGCCGGTCTGAAGTCGAGCCCGCGCACACTTTCACTAGCTCCGCGTAGTACGTGTTGGCCTTGTCGTTCTTTTTTGCCAGTTCCGCCGAGCGAGCCGCACCATATAAGCCATCGAAGCGATTGGGATTGAACTTCAAATCCATTTCGTATTCGGCCAAAGCCTGCTCAGGACGGTTCATGTCAAGCAGCATGTCGGCCAGCATCTCGCGGGCAGGAATGCCTTCGGGCTCATCCCCTTCGGCTTCTTCCTTCTCAGCAATCTTTCGTAAAGCGGCCAAACCCGTGTCGTTCTTGCCTTGGGCATGGTCCGCCCAGGCAGTGGCTTCGTCGAAATCCTGCTGCACTCCTTCCGCGTACATTTTTTTCTTGTCTTTCAGCAGTTGCTGGTGAATTTTTTGAATTTCCGCGATATCTTTTCGCGCCTCGACAGGATTGCCGCTGCGTGCCGCCCCGATGGCCCGCGCCCAATAGGTAATTGAATTGTCGCCCAGGTCCGCGCCCGGCACCGGTTGGAGTGCGGCCGCATCCGCCCAGTAATGCAACTCGATGTCGTATTTGGCGGGAAACGCTACCAGTGCGGCGATGTGCGGGTCGAATCCCAGGCCCTCCATATCGTGCATGGCCGGCATGGCCCGGACTTCGTCAATCAATTTCTGCGCATCGGCTTCGCGGCCGGATTGCAGATACGCGTAAAGCAGGAAATCCATGGCGTGAAACTGGTGCCCGGCTCCGCCCATGTGCATGGCGGCAGTTTTGCGCGTGGCGGCGATGGAAGCGAGGTTTGAATCAATATCGTCCTGCCACAATCCCAGGCGGGCGAAGATGTGCGACGGCATGTGCAGGGCGTGAGGGGCGTCGGGGGCGATCTGGGCGTAGCGGCGCGCGGCAGGCAGTCCCAATTGGGCCAGCTGCGGCTTGTCATAACTGTGGATCAGGTAATGTGCCACTCCGGGGTGATCCGGCTCGACCGCAAACAGTTTTTCGAGGACTGCAGCCGCCTGCTTACGGTTGGCGAAGGTCGTGTCGTCATCTGGTTCGGAGGCCAATAACGAGAGCGCATAAAAGGCCGCCCCTTCGCGATCGTCCGGGTAGCGCTCGTAGATGAGCTTCATCGCGGCGGCGTAGGCGTCGGCCCGCGCCTGATATTCGCGTTTGTCTGCGCCGTAAAAAGCTGCCGTCGCGGCGATGTAATCGCGTTCGCGGTCAGTTTTGGCATGGAGGGATTCGGCCTGTTGGACCTCGGCGCCGCCGCGCTTGATAACGGCATCATCGGGATGGTTCCAGAGTTGATGCCAGATGCTCATGGCCGCGCCCCAATGTGCCATGGCGCACTGAGGATCGTCTTTCGCGATCTGCTCGAACTGCTTTTCCGCTTCTTCGTACCAGAACGAGTGCAGCAGCGCTATGCCACGCTCGAAAGGCTTTTGCACGGAGGGTGCGCAAGAAACAGGGAAGTGTACGGTCCCGAGCTGGGCGGAATTGAGATCTTCGTGGTGTTGGCCCTCGTCGGCGGCGGCCAGCACTACGCACCCGAGCAAACTCATGAGCAAAAGAGAAGTAAATTTCATGGATTCCTCACCGAAAGCGAGTTTATGCTGATGAAAGCAATCGGTCAACGCTGGAGGAGGTGCAAGGCTTCCAGTGGGGATGAACTGCATCGCCTTAGTACCCCCAACGTCGATTGGAACCCGCCCGGCTACGACGCGCTATAATGTGCGCCTCCGGGTACGGGGAAAATGTCACGGGCAATTCTGGCAAGCCACTGTGGAGACTGAACGTTGCCGGATCATTTCAAGAGTCCGCTGCGGCTCTCGTTACCCGCCTTATTTCTCGCACTTCTGCTGAACAGTTCCTGTCAATCCACGAAGCCTGCAATCGCTGAAAAAGAAGTTGCCTCTGTTCTTAGCATGCCGGCGATTCCGCGCACTCCGGAACGCCTGGCGCGTGGCAAGTACCTGGTGGGGGGACTGGTGCAATGCTTCTTCTGTCATTCTGAAATCGATTATGCGCAGCGGGGGACGCAGGCGCTTCCCGGTAAAAGAGGAGGAGGTTTCGTCTTTCCTGCCGAGGAAAGCGGCGTGCCGCTTCCGTATCGTGTGGTGGCTCCCAACATTTCTCCCGACCCAGACTACGGGGCGGGCAAATGGAAGGACAGCGATTTTGTTCGGGCTCTGCGGCAAGGCATCGGCCACGATGGCAGGACGTTATTTCCCCTAATGCCTTACAACTACTTCCGTCATCTATCCGACGAAGACCTGGCCTCGGTCATTGTGTATGTAAGGTCGATTGATCCTGTACACATCAAAAGACCGAAGACTCAATTGCCGCAAGATATTATGCAAACCTTTCAATCCCTGCCACCGCTGGAGCACGTGCCCGAGCCCGACAAGTCGAATCCGGTGAAGTACGGAGAATACCTGGCAACAGTTGCGCACTGCGATTTGTGCCACACTCCGACTGATGAAAAGGGCAATGCTCTGCCCGGGCTGAGCTTCGCCGGAGGCCAGCCGATGGAGGGGCCCTGGGGGACGACAGTTGCGAGCTTGAACCTCACCCCCGATCCGTCGGGAATCTCTTATTTCGATGAACAGATGTTCATTGAGACGATCCGCAACGGGAGAGTCAAAGCGCGGCTGCTTTCAAATGCGATGCCGTGGGGCTACTTCCGCAACCTTACAGATGAGGATTTGAAGGCGATATTTGCATACCTGCGCACGCTGAAGCCGGTGCGACACCGCGTGGATAATACGGAACCACCCACCTACTGCAAGGTCTGCCGTGCGAAACATGGATTCGGCAACCGCAATTGAGACCGGGTGCTCCGGGCCGTGCAGCGTGCTGAAAGGTCAAGAGAGCGCATGCGGGTGGTCCGCCGGAGGAGCCAGTCGGTAACGCTGGTGACGAATTTTACTGAGGGGCTGAAGAAATAGGCAAGCTCGGGATGGCGCAAGCCCGAAGGGAGCTCGACGGCTCTACTGCAGCCTGAATCTCTCGTTCATGATCCGCTGAATGCGGGGCTTGTAGAGAATATCGAAGGCGAGTTCCTTGTCGGGGAACATGGCGAGGGCGGCGCGTTTTGCCCCGGCGGCCAGTTCAGAGGCTTCTTCCAGGGTCAGGTTGGGATCCTGGCCGATGACCGACATCACCATGCTGATCATGAGTTGCAGGCGGCGAATCTGGCGGGCTTCGCGCTCCCTTTCGCCAGCATGGCCTGACGGCGCGCGTTCCGCATTATTCATGAAATCCCCCGAACTGCGCGTCCAGCGCCGAAGCACAGCATTTGGATAAAAAGCCGGCCGCCGGCGTTGCGCCTCTGAACCCATTCTCGCGGGAAATGGCGGGTGGCGCAACCACCTCAAGGTACGGCCCTTCGGTTACCTCAGGGTTCGGTATTAAGCCAGACCGCACGAACCGGATGGATAGAGTTACAATCGGGTCGAGTAAATCTTCGTGTTTTTTACCAGAGGGAGTTATGGCAGATCGTGTTGCGAATCCGAGGCCCGATCCGAACGAAAAGCTGGTTAGAGTGTTCGACACCGACCAGGAGTCGGAAGCCATGGTGGTGCGAGGCCTGCTTGAGTCCGCTGGCATTGATGCGGATGTGACTGCGCTGGATGCGCCGCAGGACGTGCTGCCGGGCGTAGGCGGCACCGTCATCCTGGTACGACAGGAGGATGAACAAAGGGCCCGCGAACTTATCAATGAATCGCGAAGAATTACGGACGACGAGATGGAAACGGCCGAATTTGACGTCAGCGGAGACTTGCCGACGGAGAAATGACGCGCTGCCCGTCGAGATAAAAGGTCGTTGCGCCATCAAGGTCAGTGCGGTAGGTTGAGACCTTCGACTCCGCCAGCCGCTGCAACACCTCCAGCCGAGGATGGCCGTAGAGGTTTCGCGCTCCCACTGAAATCACCGCAAACTGCGGATGCACAGCGGCGAGAAGTTCCGGAATGGTTGAAGTGGCGCTGCCGTGGTGCGCGACTTTGAGCAAACTGGCCTGGGGACTTTCTTCAGCCACTTGCTGTTCGGTGCGCCTCTCAGCATCGCCTTCGAGGAGGGCAGAGGTTTGCCCGTAGGCGATTTTCATTACAAGTGATTCCTCGTTGGGGCGGGTGGTGAAGACATCGAGGCCGGGAGCGGGAGCGAGCACTCGAATTTTTGCGCCGCCAAATTCGAGAGCGTCGCCGGCTCTGTGTTCAATGACCGGAATGCCGAGTGCGCGCGCGGTGCGGAGCAAGGCTTGCAATTCCGGCGCCGGCGAATTTACTCCCAGCCACAATTCATGAGGACGGAAATTGGCGAGCACAGCGGCCATGCCGCCCAAGTGGTCGGCATGAGCATGGGTGAGCGCCACAACATCGAGGCGGGAAAATTCGCGGGTCCAGAGATAAGGCGACACTACATCTTCCCCGATATCGAGATCGGAGTGCGTCCAACTGGGCAGGCCTCCCGCATCTATGAGCAAAGTACGTCCCTGCGGCGTGACGACGAGAATGGAGTCGCCTTGACCGACATCAATCGCGGTCACCTCGAGCACGCCGGGATTGATCAGCGGACGCGGAGGAACGAGGGACACCCAGAGCGCATACGCGGTGAGCGCTAATACTCCAGCCACAGCTGACCGGAATTTACGGCGCGAAAGAATGATCGCGAGTACCAGCGCAATAGCTCCAACGGCGATGAGCGCGGGCTCCGGGGTGGGGAGACGGGCGTCAGCGAAGCGAACGGCGCCCCACCAGCGGACGGTGTTGTAAGCCGCTTCCAAGGCGACGGCGGCAATAATTGCGGGGATTTTTGCGGCGGCGAGCCAGATATAGCCGAGGCCGACGGCGACTCCTGCGGCCAGCAGGATGATCTCGGTCAGCGGCACTACGAGAACGTTCGCGGGCAGCGACACAAAAGTTGCGCGATGAAAGTAGTACGCCATCGGCAGGGCGAATCCAGCCTGTAAGATGGCGGAAATCAAGATGAACTCTGCCGCGAGAAGAAGAGCGCGCCCGGTGACCGAAAGCAGGGGTAAGGGAACGCCATCGCCGACAAACCGACCCAGGCGTTGGGCAATCATGCGGAGGTCGAGCCTGAACTGGACGAGCGACGGCGAGAGGGCGAAATCGTAGGCAGTTGACTCCAGGTTGCGCAGGGCGCGCGAAAGCGGCTGCGTAGTTCGCTCGAGGATGGGAGCGGCGACGCCGGCAATGATCACGACGCACAAAAAGCTGAGCTGGAAACTGGCTTCGAACAGCGCCCGGGGATCGACGATCAAAAGGGCCAGCGCAGCTGCACCGACGGTGTTCAGAGCCGAGCGCTCGCGGAAGAGTAATCGAGCACAAAAATACAGAGCCATCATGAAGGCAGCCCGCCACACCGGAGCGCCGACATCGGTGATGAACGCGTAAGCAAGAATCACCAGAATGGTGACTGCGCCCGCCCATGCTTCCGGGACGCGCATCCGGCGCAACAGCCAGAACATGACGAGAGATAGAATTCCGACTTTCAATCCTGAAACTACCAGCACGTGGTAGGTTCCGGTCCGCTGAAAATCGGTTTCGAGGCCGCGTCCCAGAAATGATTCTTCACCGATGAGCATGGCCTCGACCAGCGCAGCTTGCCGGGGCGGCCAGAGGGCACGAATCTTACTCGCGATGCTGCCAAGAATACGAGTGCGCCAGAGTTCGATGCGACTTCCGACGAAACCCGGAAGGACCTGAACCTCTGCCGCCTTCGCGGACGCCAGGGCGGCGATGCCATTTTCGGCAAGGTAGTTGCGATAGTCGAATGCGCCAGGATCACGAAATACTCCGGGTGGTGAAATTTTGGCGGGAAGCGAAGACGGGTGCCGTAAACGAAGCGCGGGATGGCGGCGGAGATGTCGGACGCATCAGCGGCTGGTTTGCTGTAGAAGGTGGCTCGTAGACCTGAGTTGACCCGGGAAATGAAGCTGCCGGTTTGGATGGTTTCTGTTTCAAGATCGACGCGTTGCGCCGAGGCGCCGTTGCCGAGGTCATGGGGCAGGGCAACCTTAATGACGTGCGCAGTTACAACCGTCTCCCCGCCGGCGAACTGAAGGACATCGAAGTTGGCGGAAGATTGCGGACGACCCTGACTAACGAATGCCCCGACCAGAAAGACGGCAGCCAGGCCCAGCAGAAATGCTCCTCGGAAGCGGCGGTTACGCAAGCCGGTCGCAAATAACACAAAGGCCGTTGCAGCAGCAAGCCACCAGGACGCCGGACGCCAAAGATATGTTCCGGCGCAGAGTCCGGCGGAGTATGCCGCGGCCGCGAAAAACAGCGGCTGACGAGGCGATCGTGGCAAGTTGCGGTTCACAGGCGACCGACCGAGGAACGGACCTAATCGGCTCGAATCAGGGAAAACACACTTTCCAGGTGATAGGTCTGCGGAAACAGATCCACCAGGTGTGCGCGTTCGATGCGATATCCCGAAGCCACCAGGGTCTTTAGGTCGCGGGCCAAGGTAGCGGGGTCGCAGGAAACGTAAATGATCCGCCGTGCCTGGAGCGTACCCAATCCACTGGCCAGGCGTTCCCCGAGACCGCCGCGAGGAGGATCGAGGACCACTAGATCCGGCTTTGCGGGTTCGTTTTCTTTCAGGCGTGCTTCCAGGTAACGCTCGGTCGTCGCGTGGACTGGCTTCACATTCCGTGGAGAATTGTATTGGAGGTTGGCAAAGGAAGTCGGTGACGATTCAACCGCAATTACCTGTGCAAAACTGCGGGCCAAAACGGTTGAAAATAACCCCACGCCGGCAAACAGATCGAGGGCTAGCCGGCCTGACTGTTCTGCCGTCACGAGTTTAAGCAACGAACCGGCGAGATAGCGGTTGACCTGAAAGAAAGAACCGGCGCTCACCTGATAGACAGCGGATTCAGTCTTGCAGGAAAGGCGCCCGGCTCCCGCTACAGCGACTGGCGGTTGATTCTGAACCCCGGGGCGTGTGGTCCGAAACGCAACTACCCCCAAGGCTTGAGGCAGAATGTCTCTTAGTTGTCTAGCAATTTCTTTCGCCTGACCAGCCGAGGCTTGGCGCTCGCAATCGCACTCGACGAGCAGGTTGGCGTCTTCGGCATCGGCGAAGAGTTCGATTTCGGAGATTTCTTTTGAGATTCCGCCGGCGCGTCCAGCCTCCCAGAGGCGGGTGATTGCGAGGTTGATCAAAGGCGAGCTGATCGGACATTGAGTGACCGGGAGAAGCTCGTGCGAGTTGAATCGGTAATAGCCGAGGGCAAAATCCGGTTGATGCCGGAGCCTGAGGCGCGCCCGGTTGCGGTAATTCCAGGGCGGAGAAGGATGAACGCCTAACTGCACCGGCAATTCAAGCCTGGCGATGCGGCGGAGGTTTTCCCTCAGGATCGAGGCCTTGATTTCGAGCTGATGGTTGTAGTCGGCATGCTGATAGTGGCACCCCCCGCAGCGTTGGAAGTAGGGACACTGAGGCTCGATGCGGTGCGGAGAGGCACGCAGGATAGCTTGCGCCTGGGCGCGGGCAAATCCGGGCTTTTGTTCGACTAGCTGGGCTTCGACAAGTTCATCCTCAAGCACGAATGGCGTGAATACGGCTTTGCCCGGACCATGCTGGTCCGCCGGCAGCCGTGCCAGGCCATCGCCGCCATAGACGAGTTTTTCGATATTGAGCTGCAAAGGTAATTTTAACCAGAGAGGACGCAGAGCTAGAACGGAATTGTCCGGCTTACATATAGAACAAGCTCAGCCTCGGCAAGCGGTATTTTTCCAGGAGGCGCTTGTGGACGAATTGTTTCTGCAATTGCTCGATCTGGGGCGCGGCCATCTTGCGGCGATAGGGAGCCAGTTCGCGGTCGGCCTCGGCGCGCACCGCGACGATGTCATCATCTGGCGTGGAGGCGAGAAGCAGCGCGAATAATTTCTCTTCCATGACAGTGAGACGGCGCTCGAGGTCTTCGAGCCGGGGCAAGGTTTGTGCCGATTCTATGGCTGCGGCCATTTCGGCGAGCATGTTAGCGGATTCCTGAACCAACGGCTGTGCAGAGAGTCCTCTGCTTTGCGGCAGTTTCGCGGTCTTCAGGGTTTGTGCATTTCGCCGCAGGAATGCCGCAATTTCGTTTGCCTGAAATCCCGGCGGGGCAGGGTTTGTGGTTTCTGCCGCGACTCCTACCGCGGCTTCTTTCATTTCTTCCGCGGCGGCCAGAACTTCCTGCGAGCAATAGGCAAGGCTGTTGACCTTGCGTGTCTTTGACGGCCGCTGCTCATAGCGATCGAAAGCCGTGTCAATGCCACGCAGGACGGCTTCCAAGGGAACACCGGCATCCTTCCAGGTTTCAATGAGCGCCCAGTCAAGGGTCGAGAGCAGCAGAGTGCCTTCCCGCCGGCGCTGATAGTGCTCCTCAATCTCGGTGAAGTAGTTGAAGTAATTTTCCACGATGGATCTTCCGGGGCTTCCACGATGGTTCAGTGGGGCCGGGTCCTGGCAGCCAGTGGCTTTGGCCGCGAATTGGAAGACGCGGTCTGAGGCTTGGGTACCGCCGCCGGCTTGGCATTCCGCTCCCAGATGATGCGCAGGCCCTCCAGGGTGAGGAATTCATCCACGTGCTTGATGTACTTCGATCCTTCGCCGATTAGCGAGGCCAGACCTCCGGTGGCAATCACGCGAGTGTCCTTGCCAAGTTCGCCCAGCAGAAGCTCAAGGATTCCATCCACCAGGCCGAGATAGCCGTAATAAAGGCCCGACTGCAAGCTGCCGACGGTGTTGCTTCCGATAACTCGCTCCGGCTTGCGAATGTCAACCCGCGGGAGCCGGGCAGTGCGTCCGAACAAAGCGTCGGCGGAAATGCCGATGCCCGGACAGATGACGCCGCCGAGATATTCTCCTTTTGCGGAAACGCAGTCGAACGTTGTGGCGGTGCCGAAATCGACCACAATGCAGGGTCCGCCGTGCTTTTCAAAGGCTGCTACCGAGTTGACCACGCGATCCGCTCCTACCTCGGCGGGATTGTCATAATGCACTGGCATTCCGGTTTTGACTCCTGGTTCGACGAACAACGGTTTGGTGTTGAAATATCGCTCGCATACCTCGCGCAGCGTGGTGTCGAGCGGGGGCACGACGGAGGAAATGATGATGCCATGAATATTCTTGGCTTCGAGATTGTCCATGGCGAAAAGATTGCGGAAGAGAACGCCGTATTCATCCACGGTCTGAGTGGCATTGGTAGCCACGCGCCAATTGGCGACGAGGATCTCGTAGCGTCCGGGCACAGCAGGAGCGGGAGATTCAGAGGGAGAGATTTTCGCCACCCGGGCGAAGACTCCAAGCACCGTGTTCGTATTGCCGACATCAAGAACGAAAAGCATGAAGAAGCAGTTACCTCGGTTGCACAACCCCGCTCAGAATGACACGCAAGCCTTCTTTGGTACGAACTTGCAAAAAGCCCCGGTTATCCAGGCCTTCGGTCATCCCCTCAAAGCCTCCGCCTTCCTCGACCCAGACCAAGTGGCCTCGCGCGGATGAGGACCGCTCCTCGAAACGCCGCAAAATTGCCTGGCGGGCGCCGGGAGTCTCGACAAGCGCCCGATATTCCCGATCGAGCGATTTTAGCAAAGCGGCGCACAGTTCCACTCTCGACCATTCTTTCCCGCTGACTTGGCGCAGCGAAGTTGCGATGGGATGCAAGTCCTCGGGGAAGCGGGTCTGGTTGACGTTAATGCCGATCCCGACGACGACGTGGCGTACATGGGTGGCCTCAGAGTTCATTTCGGTCAGGATTCCGCAGAATTTCTTGCCGTCTATCAGCAAATCATTTGGCCACTTCAGATCAGGCCGCATTTGCGGATTGACTTCCTGCACCGCTGAGTGGACCGCCAATCCCGCAGCTAATGCGAGAACCAGCACTTCAGAGGGCGGCGAGGCGGGCCGCAGGATCACGGAACCATAAATTCCGGACGACTGCGCTGAATACCATTGATTGGCGCCGCGCCCGCGGCCGGCGGTCTGTTGCTCAGCGAGGAAAACCGCGCCTTCAGGCGCTCCGGCGGACGCGGCTTGCATGGCGGCGGTGCTGGTCGAGCCAATCTTGTAATAGTGATGGATATTCCTCGAGAAAATTGTGCCTTGCACCAGCGGAGCCAGAATCTCAGGCAGCAGGAGATCGGGAACGGCATTCAGGGTGTAACCTGTGGCCGGATGGCCGCCGATGTCAACGCCAAGCTGGCGCAGTTGCTGCACCAGCCGCCAGACTTCGGAGCGCGTGGTGCCGATTTCGGCGGCGAGTTTGGTGCCGCTGACCACGACCATGGCATGGTCCTGGAGCAGACGGATAATCTTGCCGAGACGGGCATCGGTCTGGGTCGAGATTTGATCACCCGAGGCTGCGGCTTGCATCTTTCGACCGCGGCTTGTGCTGGTTTTGCCGATGCGGGCATTATGAGGGACGGCGGGAAAAAGGACAAATGGAGCGGCAGACGCGGCAGAGATGCTAGACTGAACTGCGCATGACTGCTCCCATCTTCAAACGTGTTTTGCTCAAGCTTTCCGGCGAAGCCCTGGCGGCGAACCAGGGTTTTGGCGTGGATCCGTTCCGCATTCATGAAATTGGCGCGGAGATTGCCGATGTCCACTCACTGGGTCTGGAAATCGCCATTGTGGTTGGCGGAGGGAATTTTTTTCGCGGGGTGACGGAACAGGCCCGCGAAATGGACCGGGTCTCGGCGGACCACATGGGCATGCTGGCCACTGTGATCAACGGGTTGGCATTGCAGGATGCGCTGGAAAAGCAGAGCGTGCACACCCGCCTGCAATCGGCGATTGAAATGAACCAGGTGGCCGAGCCCTTCATCCGGCGGAGAGCGATCCGGCATCTTGAGAAAGGGCGGGTGGTGATCTTTGCCGGCGGCACGGGAAACCCATATTTTTCTACCGATACCGCCGCTTCGTTGCGGGCGATGGAGATCAAGGCCGACGCAATTCTCAAGGCCACGAAGGTGGACGGCATCTATGATGCTGATCCCATGCTGGTCAAGGACGCCAAGAAGTTCACCCAGATCAGCTACATGGACGTATTGAAACAGGGCCTGAAGGTGATGGACTCGACCGCAATCTCGCTCTGCAAGGACAATAACCTGCCGATCATCGTGTTCAATCTCAACCAGCATGGCAACATCCGAAAAGTGGTGACCGGAGAAAAGATCGGGTCGCTGGTGAGCGCGTAATCACAAGGTTTATAATTCTCGCTTTTGATACCTAATTCCCGGAGCTGCTCATGGCTCAAGCCACAATGGCCGCGATTCCCGGCCTGAAAGATACGTACGTACAACTCAAGAGCCGGATGGATAAAGCGGTCGAGGACTTCCGCAAGGCGATGGCAGCGACGCGCACGGGGCGGGCGAACGTGCACATGCTGGACGCGGTTAACGTGGACTACTACGGCTCGCAGATGCCGCTGAATCAGATCGCGCAGGTGCATGCGCCCGAAGCGCAGCTGATTACGATACAACCGTTCGATCCGACTTCACTGGCACCGATCGAGAAATCCATCCGCACGGCTGACCTGGGACTAAATCCGATGAATGACGGGAAAATCATTCGCGTGCCGGTGCCGCCGCTGACCGAAGAACGCCGCAAGGACATGGTGAAGCACCTGCACAAGGTGCTGGAAGAACACCGGACCGCGGTGCGCAACATCCGCCGCGATGGCAATGATGCGATCAAGAAGGCGATGAAGGACAAGAAAATTACCGAAGATGACGAGAAACGGGCCATTGAAGAGATCCAGAAACTGACGGATGACGAGATCAAGAAGATGGAAGAAATGAGCAAGAGCAAAGAAAAAGAAGTGATGGAGATCAAGTAGAGTTTCATGGCGGCTTCGCGCCCGCACACGAAAGTACATTTGAGAACCAATCTTTGGGCCAAGTAATTTCCCGCAACTGAAACATAGTTCAGGCGATCCCGCCGCCCGGCCATCCCCGTAACCTTACCCTTTGGTTACGCGACATTGCCAAATCAGGCGTGTTCCCATATATCGAATCGCGGTCGTAGCTCCCCCTTACTTTAGTGTGCATGGAGCGTGTCATGAAAAAATCTCTTGGTCTTGGTTTGTTGCTGGCTTTGACGGCGGGATTGATCGCGTGTAGCGGATCGGGCTCGTCGTCCAGTTCGTCCCAACCTGGTTCGATGTTCACGACCGCCGAAGACGCGCCTCTGGCTTCGGTTGTGGGATTCAATGTCACCGTAAATTCGATTACACTGAACGGCCAGACTTCGGCGCAGGTGCTTTCAACTCCGGCCACGGTGGATTTCGCACGGCTGGTGGGATTGCGCTCGCCGCTGGGGTTCAACTCGGTGGCTGCCGGGACTTACTCAAGCGCGACGTTCGCGCTGGCCAATCCGGTGATTTCCTACGTGGATATGAGCACGAATCCGCCCACGGTGAAGACCATCAATGGCAGCTTCGGGTCGAATGCAGCTGCGAGCGATTCGGTGAAGGTGACATTTCCCGCTGCCATGACGGTGACTTCCAGCGGGCTTGCGGGATTGCGCATGGAGTTTGATATTCGCCAGTCGCTGGCCGTGGACAGCAACGGCCAGGTAACGGGCACGGTGAACCCGGTGATTTATGCGCAGGCCGTGCAGGCTACGGATGATCCGATCACGGAACTGACGGGCGGGCTGGCTTCGGTAAATACCGCCGGCGGTTGGTTTGTGATTCAGGGCCCGTATGGCCACCAGATGACGGTGTACGCCAATAGCAGCACGCAGTACAACAGCGGGTGGAGCATCAATAACCTGGCGGCTCCGGCCTACGTTGCGGTAGTTGGCAATTACCAGGCCGACGGCAGCCTGATGGCCAGCTACGTGGAAGTCATTACCACGGCGCAGGCGTTCATCTCCGGACGGGTGCTGGCGGTGACTACCAATTCTTCGGGCGTGGCGCAACAGATCACCATGTGGGTGGGCGAGGAAGGCCCGGTGCTTTCGACTATTCCGGTGGACTCGATCTTCACCGTGGATGTGAGTGGCGTGAACCAGTATGACGTCTGCTTCTTCGATAACGCTCTGACGCAAGTGGCGTTCAGCAGTTCGAGCGTAATCGTCGGGCAGAGACTGTTCATCGGCGGCAGCTATGCCAACAACGTTTTCACGCCACAGATGGTCTCGTTGCGATTCCAGGGCGTGTATGGATCGCTGGTTTCGGGAAGCGTGAACATCGTCAGCGGAAATGACGGCACATTCCAGCTGCAGAACAACGGGCTGATCGGATATTCGCTCAACGGCTTGCCGCTGACGGTGGCGACCGGAACCCTGACTCTGTTCGTCAATACCTCCGGATTGAGCCAACTGCAAGCGGGCGGCTCGATTCCGCTGGTGACGCGCGGGCTGATCTTTGTAGACCCGACCACGCAGACTCCGCTGATGTGGGCGGATCTGGTGGCTGATCCGCCACAGACGCAGTAACTTGACTTCAGCTTGCTGGTTAGAGCGGGCGGCCGAGAGGCCGCCCTTTTTTTTCGCTTCGGTCAAGTCTCCGCCACAGAGCACACCGGTAAATCTCCGAGCGGAAGGTGGAATCGAATCACTTATAATCACTGCATGGCGAAGAGCGTCGTTCATGCCGCCTGCCCGCACGATTGCCCGGACGCCTGCGGGGTTCTGATCACGGTTGAAGACGGACGCGCGACGAAGATTCAGGGCGATCCTTCGCATCCGGTGACGCGCGGATTTTTGTGCGCGAAAGTCGCGAAATATCTGGATCGTGTGTACTCGCCGGAGCGAGTGCTGTATCCCATGCGGCGGATCGCGGCCAAAGGCTGCGCGGGCGAGGTCGGCCGCTCCACACAGGCGTGGAAGCGGATCAGTTGGGAGGAAGCGCTCGACGAAATTGCAGGCCGTTTTCGCAAGATCATCAGCGAATCTGGCAGTGAGGCCATTCTGCCGTTTTCCTATGGCGGAAATATTGGAACTCTGAACGGTGGTGTGATGGACCGGCGCTTCTTTCATCGCCTGGGCGCGTCGCAGCTCGAACGGAACATCTGTTCTGCCGCTGGCGAAGCCGGATTGAAGAGCGTTACCGGCATTAAGCTCGGCACTGAGCCGGAGCAGTTTACGCATTCGCGTTACATTATCGGGTGGGCGGCGAACATTCACGGGAATAACGTTCACCTGTGGCCGTTCATTGAAGAAGCGCGGCGCAAAGGCGCAAAGCTGGTGGTGATCGATCCTTACCGGACGCGGACGGCTGCGAGTGCCGACTGGTATTTGCCGATCAACCCTGGTACTGACGCCGCCCTGGCGATGGCGATGATGCATGTGATCATCAACGAGAATCTGCACGATGCGGATTATGTGCAGCGGTACACAACCGGGTTCGAGCAATTACGCGAGAAAGTGCAGGCTTATCCGCCGGAGCGCGTAGCGCAGTGGACGGGAATTTCAGCCGCGGATATCAGAAAGTTGACGCGCGAGTATGCTACGGTGCGTCCGGCGGTGATACGGCTCAACTACGGCGTGCAGCGGTCCGAGCGTGGCGGGATGGCGACGCGCGCCATCACCATGCTGCCTTGCATCATTGGATCATGGAAAGAAGCGGGCGGCGGCCTGCAACTCTCGACCAGCGAGGCGTTCGAACTCAACAAGAGTGCTCTCGAGCGGCCAGATCTGATGCTAAAGGCGCTTGGGCGCCCGGCGCGCAGCGTCAACATGGTGGAACTGGGCAAGGCACTGAACACGCTGACGGGTCCTCCGATCAAGGCGCTCTTTGTGTACAACTCAAATCCGGCGGCGGTGTGCCCGAATCACAATGACGTGATCAAAGGCTTGAGCCGCAGCGATCTTTTCACGGTGGTGCATGAGCAGTTCTTTACTGACACCACCGATTACGCCGATGTTCTGCTTCCGGCGACAACGTTTTTCGAGCAGAAGGATCTGGTGAAAGCTTACGGGCACTACTATTTGCAAATGTCGGAGCAGGCGATTGCGCCGTTAGGCGAGTGCCGGCCGAACCTCGAAGTGTTTCGCGGATTGGCGCAGAGGATGGGATTCGAAGACGATTGCTTCGGGGAATCGGTGGAACAGATGATTGACCTGGCGCTTGATTCGCCGAGTCGGTGGCTGAAGGGAATCGAGCGGGCGCAGCTGGAGCAGGAAGGACAGGTGCGGCTGAATCTTGATGATGCGCAGTCTCCATTCCTGCCGTTTGCGCACGGCGGCTTTCGTACGGCCAGCGGCAAGGCGGAGCTTTACAGCGAAACGTTGAAACGGGAAGGGCTCGATCCGGTGGTGGAATTCAGGCCGCCGGATGAGTCGCGACATGGGGCGCAGGCGAAGGCGTTTCCTCTGGAATTGCTTGCGCGAAAATCAGACAACTACCTGAACTCGACGTTTTCCAATCTTCCCGCAGTGCAGCAGATTGAGAAGCAGGGAACCAGCAGGCTGGAAATGAATGCGGCGGATGCCCGCGCCCGGGGAATTGCCGATGGAGATCCGGTGCGGGTATTCAACCGGCGCGGCGAGATCGTGCTGAGAGCGCAAGTGGACGGCAAAGTGCAGCCGGGCGTTGTGTGCGCGCGGCTGGCGTGGGCAAAACTCTCTTCCGGCAGAAACATCAACGTGCTGACATCCGAAAAACTTACCGACTTGGGCAACTCCGCCACGTTTTATTCCGTCTTGGTTGAGGTAGAGCTTTCCAAAGCGGCGTCCTGAGGGGCAGGGAAGTCTCCGCATTTTGGACGCTCCACCGTACACTACCGTATAATTGCGGTTTTCCATACTCCCATAAGCCGAGGTTGTGGCGATTTTTCGCTCTCACCAGGATAGCCTTGGCATAGCCAAGGAAGGGTACCACCATGCGGGGCGGAGTCCGGCTCCGGCTGTACTGCCATCTATTTCATTCCCAAGGTGTTGCGGCAAAATTCGCGGCCCCATGCTGACCGCAATTGTGATCCTGTTGTGTTTATCCGCAAGCATGACGGCACAACAAGAACTGATCAGCGAAATCCGGGTCCACGGGAACCGGCGCATTCCGGCGGAGACCATCAAGGCGCGTATTTTCAGCCGGGCAGGAGATGTTTATGACCAGGCGGCGCTGGAGAGGGATTTTAATGCGCTGTGGAATACGGGTTACTTCGAAGATATCCGCTTTGAGCGTGAACAGAGCCCCAAAGGATGGATTGTTCACATCTTCGTCAAGGAGCGGCCTACCATCCGCGAAATTGATTACGTGGGCCTGAGTTCCGTTTCCAAGAGCGATGTGCTGGACCGCTTCAAGGAAGCCAAAGTGGGTCTGTCACCGGAGAGCCAGTACGACCCCACCAAGGTCAAGCGAGCTGAGGTCGTGATCAAAGGGCTGCTGGCCGAGCACGGGCGGCAGTTTGCGACGGTCAAGACCGAAGTGCGGGAAATTCCGCCCGCCGCGGTAGGCCTTACGTTTGTGATCAAAGAAGGGCCAAAGGTCAAGGTGGGCAAGATCATTTTCGAGGGCAACAAGAACGTCAAATCGCGATATCTGCGAGCGGCGATGAAGAATACAAAGCCAATCGGCGTACCGCATTCGATTTTCCTGGAAAACCTGATGGCGCGGACCTATGACGCGACCAAGCTCGAGGAGGACGCCGAGCGAGTGCGGGAGGAATATCAGAACCGGGGCTACTTCAAAGTCATCGTGCAGGACCCGAAGACCAACATTCATGACGTGGGGCACAAGGGCTTTCATATTCCGCTGCTGCAAAAAGGGCCGGGCAAGGCGGTGGACATCACCTTGCCAATCGAGGAGGGAGACAAGTACAAGCTGGGGGAGATCACCTTCAAGGGCAACAAGACCATAACGAACAACAAAGCCCTGCGAAGGCTATTTCCCATTCAGGATGGTGAGGTGTTTGACCGCAGCAAAATCGCCAAAGGCCTGGAACAGCTGCAAAAGGCTTTCGGCGAATATGGTTTCATCAACTTTACTTCCGTGCCCAATACCCGTTTTGATGAAGAAAAGAAGCTCATCTTCATTGACATAGACATTGATGAAGGCAAGCAGTTCTACGTGCGGCGGATTGACTTTGAAGGGAACACCAACACGCGGGACAAAGTCATCCGGCGGGAACTGGCTCTGGAGGAGGGCCAGCTTTACAACCAGAGGCTTTGGGAGCTTAGCCTGCTGCGGCTGAACCAGCTGGGCTACTTCGACCAGTTGAAGCCGGACGATCCCAACGTCACTGAGCGCCATTTGAACGAAAAAGAAGGAACGGTAGATCTCACTCTGAAGGTGCATGAGAGAGGCAAGAACAGCATCGGCCTGACCGGCGGCGTCAGCGGGCTGGCGGGGACGTTCATCGGACTCAGCTACAGCACCAACAATTTTTTGGGCCGGGGCGAGACGCTGACCGTGCAGTCGAACATCGGAAACCTGGAACGGGACATCATGTTCGCGTTCAGTGAGCCATACTTATTTGACCGGCCACTGCAATTCGGTTTTTCGGTGTACGGGCGCAAGTTCATTTACAACCAGGCCCGAGAAGCGGCGCTTTTCTCCGGGCAGCAGGTAAACCTGCCCTCGGCACTGCTGGAGAACCTGCAGAATTACACGCAGTCGAGCAAAGGATTTTCGGTGAACTTGTCTTACCCGCTGCACCGTTCGTTCAAGCGGGTGGGAATCAGCTACCAGTTTGACGTATCTTCGATCATCGCGCTGACCACGGCTTCGAAGTCTTTGTTCAACTACATTGCGTTCAGCGGAGTGAGCGGGCCGAGCGCGCTGGATGGTATCGTAACCAGCAAGGTGGTGCCCAGCTTCACCAAGAACACGCTCGACCGGGCGCTTTCTCCGCACAGCGGAAGCAGCATCTACATCGCCAGCGAGATTGCCGGACTGGGCGGATCGGTGAGAACGATCCGGCCGATTGTGCAATACAAGCGCTTCCATCCGGTGAATCACCGGCGGAACACGGTTGGATTCAACGTGGTGGGATCGTTCCTGACGGGGTACTCGGGCGTGGTGCCGCCGCCGTTTGAGCGCTTTTATGACGGCGGCGAGAATGACCTGCGCGGATTCGATATACGATCCATTTCGCCGGTAGCTTTTCTGCCCAGCCAGGCCAACATCGCGCTGCGCAATCCAGATGGCACCCTGGTGCCGAGAGATCCCGCAAACCCTCTACGCGGGAACTACACCATCCCGGTGCCTGTGGACCAGATCGTGTTTCCGGGCGGTGACGCCAGCCTGACCGGCAATGTGGAATACCGCATTACGATCGCCGGGCCGGTGGCTGTGGCCCCATTTGTGGACGCAGGTGTTGACCCGATTTTGCGCAATTCCCAACTGCGCATTAATACTTCCGAGCTGAACCTGATCAATACCACGGTCTTTGGCTGTCCAGCCGAGGGAGTGGGGTTGAATTGCATCGGCGGGCAGCAGCCTGGCGCTCCTGGCTCTTCCATCCCGGCGTTTTCACAGTACTTGAATCCGATCAGTCCGACCAACTGGACGCTCCGCATGTCAACCGGAATCGAATTCCAGGTCTTTCTGCCAGTGGTCAACGCGCCGTTCCGGGTTTATTGGGCATACAATCCGATGCGGCTGGATACGATTGTGTCTTCGCCGATTCCGATCACGCGGGACATGTTCCCGCCCGGCGCGGCGGGTGATTACACGTTCCAGCTGGCGAAGAATGCTTATTCGCCGCAGTATCAGTTGCGGGAGCCGCGAAAGACGTTCCGGTTCACGGTGGCGACGACGTTCTAGCAGCGCCCGGATTTCGACCGTTATCAGGAAGTGAATGCGGGACAGACGCTCTTCGAGTTCGAGAGACTAAGCCTCGGAATGCCCTGCCCACCTTGGGTTACAGGCAGCTTGGCTCTTATGCGCCCAAAAGTTCGTCCTTGACAGCCCATCTGCCCTCGCATACCATTCTGACCCTAGGGCGACGTGCTCGCTGAGATCCCAGGGCGCGCCCGGGGCCGCTCCAAGCTGCACTCTTTCTTATCCTTTCAGAGACCAGGACTCATTCGTTGGCATAGAGATGGAGGTGCAGCATGAGTTCCAGATTGTCTCGGGTTACTCTGGTGTCTGTGGTTGCGGCATTAAGCGCGTTCGGCTACGCGCAGGTTCAGATGCAGGGAAAACCGGCGGCTTCGCTCGCGCAAAACGGAGACCACCGTCAGCTTTCAACACCGCTCTCCGGTCTTCCTTTGCTGGCTCAATCGAGGGTTTCCGCCACGATGGGCCGGGACTCCTCCCGCTACCATGCAAAGGAAACTGGTAAGGGATTCCACACCGAAAATCTGCGGCAAGAGTTAGCGGTAGATTTCACTCCGGACGGGGTCAAGGTGACGCATCGAACAGAACACTGGACGATGTCGCTGCTCTCTTATGGCTATGGCGATGTTTCCCAGAACATCGCCCCGGTCTCTCCGCGTGCGATTCTAAACCGGGTCGTGTACTGGCATGGCCCGCTGGTCGAATGGTACGTGAACGGACCGGTTGGTCTGGAACAGGGCTTCACCCTCGCCGAGCCTCCCGGTGCCAGTAACGGTCAGCTTCTCACCATCACGTTGCAGCTCTCGGGTGACTTGAACGCATCAATTGATCGGAGAGGGACAGCCTTGAGCTTATCGAGAGGTGATTTGAAGAAACCCGAGTTGCGCTACACCGGTCTGACCGCCCATGACGCGAGCGGCAAGGAACTGCAGTCTTGGCTTGAGCTGAACGGGAGCGAATTGCGGCTGCGAGTTCGGGATGCGGGAGCGCGCTATCCGGTGGTGGTGGACCCGTTTGTGCAACTGGCGGAACTGACTGCCTCGGACGGTGTAGATGGCGATCAGTTTGGCATCTCCGTGGCTATCAGCGGAAACACGATAGTAGTGGGGGCTGAGAACGCCACTGTCGGGGCGAACGCTTCCCAGGGCAAAGCGTATGTATTCGTTAAGCCGGCCAGCGGCTGGGCGAACATGACTGAAACTGCCACGCTCACCGCTTCCGATGGCGAGGCGAACGACGGCTTTGGCGGTGCGGTTGGGATCGCCGGGAACACCATAGTGGTCGGGGCCTGCCCGCAAAGCGGCGCTTGCAACGCCCCTGGCAAAGTGTATGTGTTCCTCAAGCCTAAGAGCGGTTGGGTGACGACCTCAAGGTTCAAGGCGAAGCTCACCGCATCGGATGGAGTGGCAAGCGACGGTTTCAGCAACGAGATGTCGATCAGCGGAGACGGCAACACGGTCGTGGTTGGCTCGGCCTTCGCCACTGTCGCTGGTCAGACCGACGCGGGTGCGGTTTACGTGTTTGTAAAGCCGGCTGGGGGATGGACGACTATGACACAAACTGCCAAGCTGACCGAGCCCCATCCGACGGCCTATGACGATTTTTGTTGTGTCTCGGTCAGCTCTGATGGCAGCACAGTGTTCGTTGGAACGGTTCAATATAACTTAACGAACAGTACTCCCACCGGCCCGGGCGAGGCCTACATTTTCCTGAGGCCGACATCCGGTTGGGTAACGACCTCAAGACCCAAGGCCAGGCTAACTGCCTCGGATGGGGTGACGGGGGACCTCTTCGGTTTCTGTCAAGCTGGGTCAGCCTGCATCAGCAGCGATGGGACCACCGTGTTAGCGGGAGCGCCCTACGCCAACGGTTTTGAAGGCAAGGCGTATATCTTCGTCGAACCGGCGGGAGGTTGGGCGACCACTTCGGCATTCAATGCGGAGTTGACCCTTTCCGATGGTCAAACTGACTTTCTGGGATGGTCGGCTGCGATCACTGATACCGCAGCAGTAGTGGGAGCGGTAGTGGGAAACGGTGGCACCGGCGCGGCTTATATTTTTTCCAAGCCTTCGAGCGGCTGGAAGACGACCTCCAGGCCCAACGCCAGCCTTATTCCTTCCGACGGAGACAGCGGCGACGATTTCGGGTTCTCGGTAGGCATCAGCGGGAACACGGTCGTTGCGGGAGCACTGCAGCACCCCGAGGGATCAAGCTCTGGTCCAGGAGCGGCTTACGTGTTCGGGCCCTAGTTCAGTATTAGCAAGTGTCCACATTCGAGTCGGAGCTCTGAAAATGAGTGAAACAGAAAGCTGAGCCTAAATGATGGTTCAGCTTTTTGTTCGTGGTGCAGCGGCGATTTTGGGTAATGCAGGAGGCGCAATGTCTGCTCCCCCCATGAGAATGTCATTCACACCGGACAGTTAGAAGGCTAAGTTGGAATGTGCTGGTCCAGGTCAGCCGGCAAAAATCCCGATTGTCCTTATTGTCCACTGGTGAGTGGCGAGGCTTGGCAGCGGAAGCGGGCCACCTTCATCGTCCTGCGCTGCCAGCTGCCTAGGTAGCCCGCGGGCCCGGTTTGACGCTAAAGCGGCGCTATTCCTATAATGCTTTATCGGCACCCACAAACTCATAAGATGGGTGGACCCAGCCCCGGCTCGCCGGGGTGGGGAGGATGGTTTCTGGCCCTGCCTTTCCCGTTACGTCACACGGCATGATTGAGCGGCGCGGCTTGGAATTTTCGAGAGAAGGACCTGAGCAAAAATTTCCGGATCAACCTGAAGGAGTTTAATTTACCCATGACAACCAAGCTTGCGCGAGTTTTCTTCGCCGCCGTGATTCTGCTTTCTGGCCTGGCCGTCGCACAGAGCGGCGGCAGCAGCGACGCCCTGCCGGCAGCGCCCAGCGCGGCCAACTCGCCCGCATCCACACCCGCGCCCACCGGCAGCAAGATGGGCACCATCAATATTGAGCAGGCAATCTACGCCAGCAATGAGGGGCAGCGCGATTTTGAAGCGCTGAGCAAGAAGCTGGAGCCCAAGCAAAGCGAATTGAAGAACATGAACGATGAAGTGGAGAGCCTGAAGAAGCAGCTCAACACGGGCGGCGACAAGCTAACCGACGATGCCCGGGGCACGCTGGTGAAACAGATCGAGCAAAAGCAGAAAGCGCTGGAACGGGCGGTGCAGGACGCGCGGGACGACGCGCAGAACCAGCAGAACGAGATTGCGCAGCGCATTCTGCAAAAGATGGCCCCCATCATCATCAAGTATGCGGGGGATAACGGCTATGGCTTGATTGTGGATACTTCGAATCCCTGGCCGCAGGGGCCAGTGCTGTGGGCCGGGCCGGGAGTGGACATTACCAAGCCGATCGTGGACTCCTACAATGTGCAGTCGGGAGTTCCTGCTCCGGCGAAACCAGCGGCCAAGCCTGCGACCACGGGCGCGATGACCAAGCCCGCGACGCCGGCGAAGACCGGGGCGACGACGCCGGCGAAATAGGCCGGGACACCAGCAGGGTTTAGAAAGTTCCCCAAAGGCCGCGCTCTGCGGCCTTTTTATTTGCAGCTTTCCACATTTGCGGCTGACTCCGGAATGCTTGCAGCGGTGTCTCTAAGAGAAGCCACTCTCGGGAGACGCCAATGTTTGCAGACTTTCTTTCCGATTCTCCGTGGGACAACCGTTCGCGAAGAAACTGGACGACGCTGGGATCGTTTGCGATGCTGACGCTGTTTCTAAGCGTTATTTCCATTTTGCCGCTTCTTTACGTCGAAGGCTTGCCGCAGTTGGCATTGCTTTCGCCTCTGGTCGTGCTGTCGCCCCAGCAGAACCAGCGCCGGTTTCGCACAGTAGATCGGTGACTACTTCAGCCAGCAATTTTCAGGGCAGCGTGCTAAGGATGCCGACGACGATTCCGCACGCGATTCAGCATGTAGATGACGCCGGAGTGGCGCCCCCGGCGCTCGATTTCGGCGAAGCTGCGGTTCCGGGAGGGACCGGAGCTCATGGCGGGGCGGGCTGGATCATGGGCTCGACGGGCACGGGAACGACTTCGGAGATGCCGTGGCTTGCCAGGCCGGCCGCCAAGCCGCCAAGGGTCTCACGCATGATGGAGGGAAATCTCGTTTACCGGGTGCAGCCTTTGTATCCAGCGCTGGCGAGGCAGGCTCGAATTCAGGGACAGGTGGTGTTGCGGGCGATCATCAGCCGGGACGGGACGATTGAAAATCTGCAAGTGATCAGCGGGCACCCGATGCTGGCGCCGGCAGCAGTGGAGGCGGTGCGGCAATGGCGTTACAAGCCATATTATCTGAACGATTCTGCGGTTGAAGTGGAGACGCAGGTGACGGTGAACTTTGTGCTGGGCGGAGGATAGGAGGAAAGAGAATCAGCACAAGCGTGATGTCTTAAGTTCGGGACCGAGAAGCTCCTAATCGCGAAGAACTCAAAGGGTCGCAAAGGTCGCGAGGAAAGGCAAATCGAGGCTAGGGCGCTACCTGCACAAGCGTAACGTAGTGGAAGCGGGCGCTCCCGATATAATCAAAGCCAGTGGTCACAGCCGAAATCCTGAAGCGAACCGCGACACGGCCAACCTGGGCGGAAGTCTCGCTCGAACTCCTACGGGAAAATTTCCGGATCGTACAAAAACATATTGGCGCGGGCGTGACGGTATGCGCGGTGGTGAAAGCCGATGCTTATGGGCACGGCGCGGTTGAATGTTCTCAGGCCCTGGAGCAGGAAGGCGCGGCGTGGCTTGGAGTGACATCGCTGGACGAAGCGATTCCACTACGCGAAGCAGGTATTCGCGCGCGCATTCTGCTGATGACCGGATTCTGGCGCGGGGAAGAAGAGGAAATCGTCCGCCTGAGATTGACGCCGACGGTGTGGGAGCCGGGGCAAATTGAGTTGTTTGAGAAAGCTGCAGCGCGTCAGGGAGTGAAGAAGCATCCCGTCCATTTGAAAGTGGATACGGGGATGGGAAGGCTGGGGGTTGCTCCCGAGGATTTGCCGGGAATTATTTCGGCGCTGAAGGCGGCGCCGCATCTGACGATGGAGGGGCTCTCGACGCATCTGGCGTCTTCGGAAGTGCTGGATGCGCCATCGGTGGGACAGCAGCTGACGAGCTTTGAAGCGGTGGAGCGGGAATTGAGGAACGGGGGGTTGCAGCCGCTGCTGATGCATGCCGCGAATACGGCGGCGGTGATTTCGCGGCGGGAGTCGTGGGGAAATATGGTGCGTCCCGGCATCGCGCTGTATGGATATTACCTGCCGTTTGAGCGGGCCGGGCGGGAAGTGAGCGGCGCGGCGTTGCGCTTGCCGGTGAAACCTGTATTGACGTGGAAGACGCGAATCCTTTCGCTGCGCGATGTGCGGGCGAACCAGGCGCTGGGGTACGGCGGAACCTATGTCACGAAGGCTCCCGCGAGGATTGCGGTGTTGCCGGTGGGATATGCGGATGGATTGAACCGGCGCGTCTCTTCACAAGGGCGAGTGATTGTGCGCGAGCATTATGCGCCGATCGTGGGGCGCATTTCGATGGATTTGACCCTGGTGGATGTAACGGGATTGCCGGGAGTTTCGGTTGGCGATGAAGTCATTTTGCTTGGTTCGCTCGACGGCTTGAGCGTGGACGCGCGCGAGCATGCGAGCCTGGCGGGCACGGTGGCATATGAGATTCTGTGCGGGATTTCGAAACGGGTGCCGAGAAGGTACGGGAATCAGGCGTGACTGCCGGCCGCCGGTACAGCATTAATCGCTGGTCGTCTCTGCGGGCGAGGACCCTTGGGTATTGGATATTTCTGTCGGACGGGAGTGGGCGACCCACGTGGACATTGCATGACGGAGGAAGTCTTAGGTGCAGAGGTCCTTCGCTCCCTGCCCATTCAAGCCAAAGGCGGGCTTGAATTGGGCCCGTGCGCTCAGGATGACAAAGGGTTTTTGTGTTCCCAGGTCTGGCAAAGGCGGCGAGACTGCGGCACCCCGCCTTTTGCACCCGGCGAGGCCATCGCACCCCCCACTTTCATTTTGTGTTGTTGCACCCAGATGGCGCGAGGTGTTCCCCGACAACTTTCAAATCGCCAGCCCCACGCGCTAATTTCCACCGTTCGCTGCGATGAGGGCGGGATTTTCGCGGTGCTTTGCTATGCTGATTGAGCATGCTATCCCGCTATTCGCAATGGATGTATGAATGGGAAACGCGGCTGACTTCGGTGGACAACAACCGGGTGGTGCGTCCGCTAGAGTGGGGAGTGGAGTGGGCACGGGACTGGCCATGCCGCAACGGATACGCCCCCGGGCATGTGCCGGCTGACTGCGAAACTTTTTTGCGGGACTACAACCGGCGCATTGTGGCTGCCAGCGATGATTTTTATTCCTACGCCACGCCGCGTGATTTCCGGCTGGAACGACGCGAGGTCAAGGTTTTCAGCACGCGCGAGATGCCGGATCAGGCGCTGGAGAAGAAAGTCCGGGGAACGCATGCGGAGTTTCTGCGATTTACTTCGCCGGTGCGCACTCCGTTTGGGGAGAACAATCTGGTGAATGCGCGCTGGTTCCCGGCGCGGGGGCGGCGGGCGGTGGTGCTGCTGCCGCATTGGAACTCCGATGCACTAGCCTATACTTCCCTGTGCTACGCATTGAATCTCATCGGGATTGCGGTATTGCGGCTGAGCATGCCGTATCACGATATCCGGCGTCCGGCGGAAATTCAGCGCGCGGACTACGCGGTTTCAGCGAACATTGGCCGCACCCTCGATGCCTGCCGGCAAGGAGTGATCGACGCGCGGTGCTGCCTCGACTGGCTGGAAGAGCAAGGCTACAACCGGCTGGGGATTGTGGGGACAAGCCTGGGATCGTGTTACGCGTTTCTGGCGGCGGCGCACGACCAGCGGATTCGGGTAGCTGCGTTCAATCATGCTTCCACTTACTTTGCGGATGTGGTGTGGCACGGGCAGTCTACGCGGCATATCCGGCGCGGGCTGGAACCGCAGATTGACGTGGAGCGTTTGCGCGAGTTGTGGAGCGCCGCGAGTCCGATGTCGTACTTCCGGCAGTTTGCGCGCTGGGCGAAGCGGTCGCTGATCATATATGCCAAGTATGATTTGACGTTTCTGCCGGAGTTCTCGCGGGAGGTAGTGCGGGAGTTTGAGCGGTACAAGCTGGACCACAAAGTGGCTGTGCTGCCGTGCGGGCACTATACGACGGGGGAAACGCCCTACAAATATATGGACGGGTGGCGGATCGCGTCGTTTCTGAGGGCGGGGTTTGAGGGCGGGTAGTTCTTACTTCATGGTTACGCGGTTGAGCAGGGCGATGGCGGCGCTGATGATACCGCTCAGTGCCGCATTTACCAGTCGTTCGTACACTCCTCTTTTGACATCGTTGCGTTCGAGCTGAACGAGGCGATCTTCCATGAGCTTGATGCGGCCGGGCTGGCCGTTGCCGACAAGCATATCCATTTTGGTTTCGAGGCGGCCGAGCTTCTCCAGCACTTCGCGCTGAAAATCGTTGTCGGTGACTCGGACTACGAGCGGATGGGAGGGGTGAGGGGTTTTGTCGGGAGTCATGAGTGGGATGGGGAGGCAGATTCACCACAGATTTCAACTGCAGAGATCCTTCGCTGCGCTCAGGATGACAACAGGTTTATATGTTCTCAGGTCTCGCAAAAGCGGCGAGACCTGGGGCAGCCAAGGTGACAATAGATTAAGAATCCCACCTATCGAAAAACGCGACGGGTGGGGCAGCCGTGCTTTCTGAGTCATTTCTTTTTTCGGACAGGAGTGTCCGACCCACAGGAAAGGCAGATTCCTCGGGGCTGAAGCCCCTCGGAATGACAAAAAGAGTTGAGTCTTAGTCGCAGCGCTGAAGCGCTGCGCCACCCAAAAGCAGGTGCAGAGGTCGTTCGCTCCCTGCCCATTCAAGCTAAAAGCGGGCTCGAATGGGCCCGTGCGCTCAGGATGACAAGTCAATGCTGCGAGTTAGAGTGGGTAGTCAACGTGAAGGGCGGCGGAGTAGCGGGAATATTTCGGTGGATTAGAGTTGTCGAATTGCTGCAAGAAATAATCGGCGACGCGGGCGAGGCGCGGCAGAGTGAAAGTCCGGGTGGCGAAGCGTCCGTAGAGATTGCGGTCATTGCCGGGGCCCCAGCCCTCGTCGCTCCAGCGGACTTCAAAGCCTCCGCCGGCAGGAGGGGCGATGCCGACGTCAATGTTCACGGTGGTTGAAGTGACCTGGGTGACGGCGGCTTCGGTCAGGTCGGCGAGGTAGAAGGAGCCGACCTGCGTGTTGGTTAGTTCGGCCGGATCGAGCGGGGTGGCGATTTTGGCGGCTTCGAATTCGAAGGCCAGTGGCCTGGCGGCGTCATTGGCGAATTTTAGTTTGTAGGCGAGGTGTTCATTGCCGATATCTGCGAGGACGATGTCCACTTCACGGATGATCGCAGTGAAGGATGCGTTACGCGAGGGGACATTGACGGCGAGGGCGTCGCCCGGGAAAATATCCTGCGCTGAACCGGGAAGGAAGTCGCTCCAACAATCGTATCCGCCGGACCATCCTTTATTGATGGAGTCGTCGAGGATGGCCAGGGCGGCGTATTCGCAATCGGCCGCGGTACGGGCAGGCGGTTGTTTGAAATGGCGGACGGCGCAATGCACTCCGTTGTCAATGCCTTTGGCTTGCGCGGCGATGCTGACGGGATTGGTGATGCGGGCGAGGGCGCGGCCGCGACCGCGGTAATGGACTTCAATTTGTTGGTTAGTCGCGGGAACGTAACTGGAATAAAAAATGAGCTCGCTGCTGGTGGTGTCGCACTGCGAGCCTTCCGAGAGATCGCCGACGGGCAGGGTTACGAAGCTTTGGCCGGGGAGCGCGGTGCGGACTTCGGCATCTACGGCCTGAATGTACTGGGTGAAGGCGATGGAGCATTGCAGATTGACGGCGTCGATCAGAGCGTAAGCGCAGAAGCCGGGAGCGGCGGATATGACGGCATCGCAAAGGATGGTAGCGGGCGAGACCTGAGTGGCGGGGTTGCCGGGGTCAATATCCTGCAAGGTGAGAACGATGCGAACATCAGCGGGGATGGGAGCGCCGCCGTATGCACTGCCGGCGGGATGCAGCGAAGAATGAAAAAGCTGCTGCAGGCGAAAGATTTCCTGTGAGTAGAGGCGGGTGGCGAGGACGTAGTGATGGCCGGCGGTGGTGGTGACGGGAGTTCCGGTGGGGGCGCCGTTGAGCAAGGCTTGAATGTTGGATTGGGCGCCGTTGGGGGTGATGCGGAATCCGGCGAGGCATCCGGCGATGGAGACGACACTGGGATAGATTCCGCCGATGACGCCGTTGGAGGGCGCAGTGAATTGAATGTCGCCGTGCTGGAGCACTAGCGCTCCGCCGAGTTCGATCTGCTCGACGAAGGTCAGGGTGGTTTGGCCGTCGGTACCGGTGCCTCCGGCGATTTGCAGCTTGCCGCCGACGATGGAGACGACGCCGGAGGGATCGGTCAAGGTCCAGCGAGTGGGGTCGAGAATGGGACCGTCGTATTCTTCCTCGAAGAGGGTTTTGCCGGTCTTGGTAAAAGGAGTTTGTGAAAGGTAGAAACGCCCGGTGAGCCCGTCGCCGATGAAATAATCTGTGATATAGGCCTCGGGCTGGACTTCTCCGATAACGGTGACGTCGTTGATGAGCTGCGGGGATGGCTGAAGGGTTAAGTCTTGAGAGAAAAGTTGGGATCGGTTTCGTTTAAAACGTAGGAGACGGAGCCGACGGGGGCAAGGATGAGCGCGCCGTTGAGGGCGCGATAGCTGGCGCGGGATTGAAGGGCGAGATCGGCGGCGGCCTGGGCCCAGGTTTTTTGCGGGTCGGGAGCGTAGAGGGGAATGGTGTCCAGGTTCTGGACGGCGGAGGTGTTGAAGGTTGAGGGCATCACGTCCTGGGTGAGCTGCTGTAGGGCGGAGCCGGCGCTGCGTGCGATGAAAGGGCAGACTTCGGGGATGCGCTTTTCGTTGAGCAGAGTTTCATCGCTCTGCGCGAGCAGGCTGTAACGATAGACGGGACCTTGACCATTCCATCCGAGATATTCGAACTCGGGCGACTGGATGAGGTAGCCGGTAAAGAGAAATTGGCCGTCGGCTTTGACGGCGACGATGTGTGCTCGGCCAGGGGGACAACGAAATTGGACGTGGCGGCCACGAGCGAGAATTTCATTTCTGCCGGCTGATTGAGTTTGCGGACGATTTGCGGCGGTTTGGTGGGATCGAGGCAAGAGGTGTAGTCAACCAGGCCGAGGCCATCGAGATTGTCAATGTGCAGATTCATGGGAAGTTCGCTATTGCCCCGGGGAGGGACGAGCGGATGCGCAGTGGTGCCTGAAAAGCCGCGCCAGTCGTGGAGTCCTGAGAATATAGACGCCGGTGGAGGGATGGATGGTGCGGGGAGAAGGCGGATTGTCTGGATTTGAGATTCCTATGTTTTTCACAACAGAGACGCGAGGGAGGTCGAAGAGATTCAGGTTTCCCAGTTAAGATTTGGTGCCGTGGGAGGTCTCTCGCCCCGCTTATGGAAACGCGGGCTTGGGGTGACGCCGGCCGGGGAGCGCATGATGTCACGTCGCTCAGGGTGACAAGATGAGCGTGATGTCCTCCCTCGACAATCGCCCTTCGGCTTTGCTCCAGGCAGGCTCACGGGTGAGGCAGCCATTCTTTCTTTAATGACCTCTTTTGTTGGACAGGAGTGGCTGACCCAAAGAAAAGCAGATTCCGCGTCGCGGTGCTCCTCGGAATGACAAGGGTTTTTGGGAGTTTCTATCGCAGCGCTGAAGCGCTGCGCCACCCAAAAGCGAATGCAGAGGTCCTTCGCTCCCGGCCCATTCAAGCCAAAGGCGGGCTTGAATGGGACCCGTGCGCTCAGGATGACAAGAATAATTGAGACGTCGTTTTATGAAAGCGGCCCTGGTCGGACAGGAGTGTCCGACCCACAGGTTTCAGTACACGGCAGCCATAGAGGCGGGGAAGTAGCTGCGATAGCAGACGACGGTCTGGCCGTCGTTTTCGTCAACGTGCGGGAGGGCCTGGAAGGCGGCGCGCAGGGCAAGGGAGGAGATGGGCTTGCCGATTTCGACGTCTTCTTCGCGCTGGAAAATCCTGGCGGAGCCCGATTGGGTGTTGGTTTCGGTGAGGCGCATGAAGCGGAGCAACGAAGTTGTGGGGCTGAGCCAGGGATAGTGGAAGCAGACGCGGCCTCCGGATTCTTCTTCGGCGATGAAGAGGGCGGACCAATCCTGAAAGAAAGCGCCGCCTTCGCGGTCCACAAAGGCGACGACCTGCTGCACGCCGAAGCCGGCGGCGGGAGCGCCTCCGAGGAGGGGTTGAGCGAGCATGAGAGAAGTTGAAGTGAGCTGGACGATGCGGCCGACGTTGAAGGTGACACGGCGGACGTAGTTGAGATCGCGGTTGACCAGGGCGGGATCGGTGACGTAGGCGGCGGAGATGCCGGTGCCGACGTATCCGGTTTGCTGCTGATAGTCGGCGTCAATGGCAATGAGATGGCCGGGAGAAAATGAGTTGACTGCGCCGGCGCCGAGGACGATTTCGCTGGCGGTGGATCCGGAGAGGACGGCGACGGCGGGGAGCGGAGTGCCTCCGGAGGGTTGAGGATTGTGGCGGGGTCAAGGCGGTCTCCGGGTTCGTTGCCGCCCTTGCTGAGCAGGGCGGTGACGATGGGAGACATGGTTTTGCGGGTCAGGCGGGCGGCCTGGGCTTTGAGTTCGTTGTTGGCCTTTTCGAGTTCGGCGACGCGCTCTTCCAGATGGCGTTGAGGGACTGTTGCTGGGAGTCGAGCTTGTCGAGGACGCGCTCGAGGATTTCGGCCGCGTTGGCAAGGCGGTCGGCGGTGGCGGTGACTTGGTCGGTGATGGGTTCAGACATGGGTTCTCCTATGAGTGATTTGCCGAGCTGCGCTCGGGAGGGCTCAGGACGGCTGTCCCTACGTTTTTAAAAGCAGATTCCTTGGGGCTGAAGTCCCTCGGAGTGACAAGAGATTGGAGGCTTGATCGCAGCGCTGAAGCGCTGCGCCATCCAAAAGCGAATGCATAGGTCCTTCGCTGCGCTCAGGATGACAATCACTAGAGGCTGAGCGATCGGTGTGAGATTCCTCGCCCCGCTGGTGAAAACGCGGGGCTTCGGAATGACGCTGTGTTTATAAATTTCGTTGTTGTTTAGTGTCAGTGCATTTCATTCAGCGAGTTCGATCCAGGTGTCGCGGTAGGCGGCCTTGTCGCGGCGAAGGATGGCGGCGCCGGTGAAGGTGGCGTGGGTCAAGGTCCAGACTTTGGCGCGGACGTCGGCGACGCGGGCGTCGGCGATTTCATAGGACATGCCGAGACGGGGGTGGGAGGCGTGGATTTCGGGGTCTTCTCTAGTTCGCGGACGAGAATCCCCACCCAATGAAAAACGCGTTGGGTGGGGCACCCTCGAGACCTGGGGAACCCGGGTATGAGCATTCTTTGCGATTTCGCGGACGATTTCGGGGAAGTCTTTGGCGTAGAGGTAGCCGCGGAGTTCGAGTTCTTTGCCGGTGATGTCGGCGGCGGTGATGATGCCGACTTTGCGGCGGGTGTCGTGGCGATCGAGTGAAGGCGAGTAGTCGAGTCCCATGCCGAGAAGCGACGGGAGCGCGGCTTCGGCAGCGGTGCGGGTAAGCACGACGCGATGGCCGCGTGCGCCGGCGGGGGCGCGGTCGGAGACGACTCCGACGAGGGTGAGGACACCGCGGAAGGGTTCGCGGTTGGGGTGTCCGGCGACGTGGGGCAGGGCGAGGGCCATGGATTCGAGAGTGAGGGTCATAGGGTTTCCTGGTGAAGAGGCTTGATCGCTGCGCTGAAGCGCTGCGCCAAAATAGTGCATAGGTCCTTCGCTACGCTCAGGATGACAAGGTGAATTGAGGGCACAATAACCCGAGCGAGCCGTGGAGGAAATTTTTCGCAGAGCGCCAGTAATGATATCGGCAAGCACGGGGTCCTTCGCCGCGCTCGAGATGACAAGTATTGTGGGACTCTAATCCGACGGCGGCAGCACGGAGATGCGTTGGGGATCGGATTTATTGGTTGGAACGTCTGCTCCGAGTGGGGCGAGGCCGCGCATGCGGCGGACTTCGTTGACGGTGACGATGCCGTTTTGAAGAAGGATAGCCTAGACCTGGGCTTCTTCGAGCGGATCGCCGGGAGAGTCAACATCGGTGAAGACGAATTCGAGATCGTTCCAGGAGAGTTTTTTGGAGACGGCGTCGCGCGTCAGATATTCGGCGAGAAGGCGGGCGGTGGGAACGATGGCTTGGAGGAATGCAGCGTCGGTCATCTCTGCGGCGGTGGAACGGTTCACGTCGCGCTCGACGCCGAGATATTGAGGCGGAAGGTCGAAGGCGTCGGCGATGATGCGGAGAAGAAATTCCTGCCATTGCAGGCGAAGGTCAGCGTCGGTGCCTCCGCCGAAGCGGAGAACTTCAGGCTTGTTTTCGACGGAGAGAATGGGGACGCGGCCGGTGCCTTCGATTTCGTCTTGCCACCAGCGGATGAGCCGTTCGTGGTGGGCGGGGCTGAGATCCTGGAGCCAAAGCGCGTATTCGACGACGGAGTTGGAAGCGAGCTTGGTGGCGTAGCGGTGCGCGCCGAGAAAAGCATTGATGGCTTCGAAGGCGACTTCGAGACGCCCGAGGCCGAAGGGCGTGAAGGTGCGCGGATTGAGGCGAATGTAGATGAGCTCTTCGTCGGTGAGCTCGATGTTGCCCTCAGGTCCCGACTTGCCGGTGACCTGCACATAGCGGACGGAGGTAGGCTGGCCGTCCCAATCGGTTTTCATGCGGATGGTAGCGCCATCCACGGGCCAGAGGGAGAGCGGGTGCGCGGGGTCTCCGGTGGCCTCGACTTCGACTGCGCCAAAGCCGCCAACAATGATGTCTTCAAGGACCTGCTCGGCGAGGGAGCGGAAAGAGTCGTCGGGATTGGGGGATTCGAAGTTCTCGGTGAGGATTTGGGCGCGCTGAGCGGCGTCTGGGAGGGCGGCGCGCCCGGGTTTGGGCTGGACGCGCCAACGCATGCCGGCGATGCGGTCTTTGATGGTGTTGATAGCTTTGCGGGCGACGGGAGTTTCGGAAAAGCGGCGCAGGTTGATGGGCGTGGGTTTGGGGAAGGCGTCCGCACGCGGGCCGTAAGTGGTGAGGATGGACGGCAGAGAGGCGGAGCGGCGCTTGGCTTCCGGCTTGGCGGCGAAAAGAGAGCGGAGTTTATCTTTGAGCATGATAGTTTACCGAAGGGGGTATCGCAGTGCTGAAACGCCAATTGTATGTGGAGCAGTCGGCGCGCCGCGGGCGCTAAAGCGCGGGTCTCCGTTTTGGCTTAAGGGCACGGCTGAAGCCGTGCCCTTCCACGTCAGGGCTTAGGTCTCGTAAAGGCGGCGAGACCCGGGGCACCCCCGTCGTTACTTTCTTTGTCGGACAGGAGTGTCCGACCCACACGAGCCTACGCGTGCAAGTCGCGACGGGCTTGTTCGGCGATTGCAGGAATTTCAGCGGCGGCGGCGAGCTGGATGCGTTCTTCTTCCAGACTGGCCAACGCGAATTGTACTCGTTCGTCTTCACGGTTGAGGTTGTCGTCGATGACGGCGGTGAGCAGGGCTTGCGACTTATCTTCTTTATACAGGCCGGAGGAGACTTTGGGATAGCGGGAGGCGAGCATGATGGCGTGGTCCACTCCGGCTTTGAGCGAGACGGCGTGGAAGAACCTGACGGTTGCGCCGATGCGGTAGCCGAAATCGAATTTGAACGGGTCTCCGGGGCGGGTGTAGGGGGCGGCGGGGATGTTGGTTTTCATGAGAGCGAGAACGTTGGCGGCGGCGAAGGCTTCTTTCATGGTGGCGAGAATGTGCTGGCGGCCAGTGAGCCGGGCGCGGGGCGAGGCTGTGGGGCCGGTGAAGTAGAGATCGGCGAGGGTTTCTATTTCTTTTGCCGGATCGGCGGCGAGGCATCCGGTAGTGGGGGAAAGCTGGATCACGTTTGAGAGCAAGTCGTGAAGTTTGGCGATGAACTGGCCGCGCGTGGCAGCGGTGGTCAGTTGACGGCGAATGTCGGATTCGAGGGCGGTGAGCATATCGAGGTCGGCGCCGGGGTCGAGGCAGAGGACGCGTCGCCAGTCACGGGTGAAGCGGACGGCGTGGAAGGGGGTGGCGCTTTGTGAATCCCCACCCAACGAACCCCGCGTTGGGTGGGGCATCCTCTGGTTGTTTTCTGGTTCGAGCATGATGAGGCCGATATTGACGAATTCGTTCTTGACCGCATCAGGGACGTAGCGTAGGAGGAAGAATTCGAGTTGGTGAGAAGTGGTCATGATTCGTTTTTCACTTTTCTAACCGACAAAAAGCAGATTCCTCGTCGCGTTGCTCCTCGGAATGACAAGAGTTTTGGAGTTCTAATCCGCAGCGCTGAAGCGCTGCGCCACCCAAAAGCGGAAACGATCTGCCGAGCAGCGCTCGGCCGGACAGCCGAGGACGGCTGTCCCCAGGTGTTCCATCTTTGTCGGACAGGAGTGTCCGACCCAGACAAGTACATAGGTCCTTCGCTACGCTCAGGATGACAAATCTTTGGCTTACAACATCGTTCATAAACCTCTTCACAACTTCAAAAGCTCGCGGGCGAGGGCGCCCGCGCCACATAAAGCTAAGCGGCGGCGGCGAGCCAGCGTGGGAAAGGGCACCGGGGCGAATCGCGAAACCGGGTGATCAGTTCGCGGACGCGGGCGCGGCGTTCGAGCAATGAGCATCCCAGCTTTTCGAGAGCGCCCCAGTCGCTGCCGTACCACTCGGGCGGGATTTCTCCCGCGGCTCGCCAGATGATGTCTTCGTTCATGCCTTCGATTTGCGAGAGCCAGGGCTCGAACGACTCCCAGCCGCGGACTCCGGCGTAAACTTCGTTGCGGGCGTAGACGCCGCGGAGGGGGTGGTCGGGGAAATCCCAATCTCCGGCGTTGAAACAATAGCCCTGGTCGATGAAGGTTGCGGTGTATTTGCGCTCGCGCATTCTGCGCCAGAAAGTTGCCTGACGGCCGTTGGCGTTGCCAGTCCATTTATCGAGGGCGAGCATGCCGGCGAAAGTTTCGAGATTTCTTACGCGATCGAGCATGTCAATGGGCAAATAGTCGAAGACCTGGCCTTCGAGCGGGCTGACGACGTATCGCGAGCCGAACTGCAGTCCGGGCTGGCAGGGGATGGTGTTGCCTGCGAGCTGGATGGTGAGGTCGGGCGAGTGCTGAATGAGCCATTCGCCGACTTCGACGACGGCGGTCGCGGAGACGGGAAGGCCGACGCGCTCGGCAAGGCGGCTGGCCAAAAGCTCGTTGGCCAGCACGCGCAGGTGCTGCGGATTGTTGAGGAACTTGACGACATAAAAGTTGTTGTCGGAGCAGCGCATGAGATGGCCCTGCGCTCCGCCGCGCATGCGGCGCACGTGTTGGACGGCGACGAGGGGCATGTCTCCGAAGCGCGGGAATCATAGCGCGTTTGGAGGGCGATGGATGTGACGAGTGAACATGGGCGGCTGTGGATTTTTTGGGTCCAAAAGTAGGTTTCTGTGCCACAGGCGCTAAAGCGCTTCATTTTATTTCGAGCTTAACGGCACGGCTAAAGCCGTGCCCTTCCACATAGCTTATGAATCTCTGGCGGGCGGCGAGGGCGATGGACATGGCCATGACGCAGTCGTCGTGAGCGCCGGTGGAAGCGGAGCAGCTTCCGTCTTTATGGCGAATGAAGGTGCGGCATTCGGTCAGGAGACGAGAGCTGTGAAAGAGAGCCGGATTGGCGATCAAGATTGCTGCCAGGTTTTCGAGCATCTCGGGACGCGTGGCGGCGGAGGTGAGCCAGCCGGCTTTATTTCCTTCGCAAAAAAGATTTTCATAATCGCGCAAATGCGCCAGCACGGCGTGGCCGTGGTTGTTGCGCTCGACGACGAGTAGCGCGTGGTTGAATTTATTGCCGAGAGCGATCAAGCGATTGGCGAGCTCGAGCGGCGGGAAGTGTCCGTGAAGTTCGGCGCACTGGAGGCCGGAGCCGCGCTCGATGACTTCGGCACAACTGAAGTCGCCGTCGGAGCCGCCTCCGGCAGGATCAACGCCGATGATGTATTCGCGCTGCGGCTGCGGCGGGAACCAAATCGTGAGGTGGCCGTTGTCGGTAATCTGCACCGATGGGCAGCTCGCGGCGAGGGCGCGGTCAATGGCCGCAAGATCGAAGACGCATTGGCCGGAGGCGCGGAAGCAGGAGACGGGATCTTCGGCGTACTCCTGAGATGCGAGACCGCGCATTTGGGCGCGGTTGAGGCGACGCCAGGCGATCTGCTCGTGGTCGAGTCCGGCGCGCTGCATGAGATCTTCTTCTTCCGGGGTGAGCGGAAGAAGATTTGCGGGTGGCGGCAGGCGATAGCTTTCGTCATACCACCAGGGAAAAAAGTGGCGGGTGTAGCCGGTGTGTTCAGCGTGCTGCCATTCGTCGTAGAAAATTCCTCCAGCGCCGTTGGGCGTGGATTCGAGAACGATTTCGCCGGTTTCGGGGACGGCGGCGCGGAGGGAGGCGAGAGTTTCGACGCCTCCACGCGGCCAGCGGGCGACCTCAGAACAGTGGAGGTTCTGGATGGTGAGCCCGCGGCCGGCGTCGGGGTCGCCCGCCGTGGCCACGCGGTACTCGCTGTCGAGGCGCGGGAAAACCATCTGGCGGACGTTGGCGCGCGAGCGCAGGAGCGCGCCGCTCTGCACGCTCTCGGGCAGGTTCTCCCAGAAGCGGTGCACGATTTCAAAAATGGCCTCGGCGGATTCCTGGTCGTGGGCGACTTGCACGGTCATGGCTCCGGGGCGGGTTGCGGTTGAGATGAAGAAACGAGCGGCGACATAAGTGGTGATGCCGAGCTGGCGAGCTTTGAGCACGATGTTGCGGCGGGTGCAGCGGCGCGAGTACTCGCGCTGGGCGCGGTTGAGAGTAATGGGAACGATGCCCTGCTGTTTGGCGCGAATGCTGAGCAGAATTTCGATTAGGCGGTCGCGGAGGGTTTCGGGATCGAAATCCCCGCGAGAGTCGAGGCGCGTGCCCAGGCGGCGGAGGAGCAGGAGGTCGTTGATGGATGTTCACCGGTTTTTTGTGAATTCACAGAGGTCACGAGAGACTGTTTCGGGCAGAGTGCCCGACCAAAACAAAAGCAGATTGTTCACAGCTAAAGCCGGTTCGGAATGACAAGGGTTTAAGGGAAGTTCAAATGCATGGGTCCTTCGCTACGCTCAGGATGACAAGATAGTTTGGCGCTCAGGATGAGAAGCCCGTCGGGGCATCGACGGTTTCTGGTGTGACGTGGCGTCACACAGAAGCGAGTCACCGATCACTGACAAGTCACAAATGCGAAGCTATACTACGTGGGTCCTGCGAAGCAGCTGTTTGTAATGTGAGCTGATAAAGAGGACGTGTCGGACCAAGAAGAGGAGGAAGCTTTATGTTTGCGCGCGTGCTTGAGTTTGTTCCGAAGACGGAAAAAAGAGACGATTTGACCCGGGTGATGAAGAATGAAATTCTTCCAATTCTGAACAAGCAGAACGGTTTCCTGGAGATGATTCCCTTTTTCCCAGAGAACAAGAACGAGAAAGCGCTGGTCATCAGCCTGTGGACTGAGAAGCGGTACGCGGACACCTATGCGAACGAGTGGTTCTCAAAGGTGCAGGATATGGTTAAACCGCATCTGACCACGCCGATTACGGTCAACCACTATACGGTGGAGACCACGGTTTGCCAACACTTCGAAAAAGCTTTGATTGCATAATCGCCGGCCACTTAGAACCGTGCGGCATGGATATTTAGTTTTGCTCGTTTTATCCTCCCACCCGCCGAAATCACGACGGGTGGGCCAGCCGAAGCATTAGTTTTTTTCCACAGACCTCCGGGGTGGGTTCCGAGGTCTCGCAAAGGCGGCGAGACCTGGGGCACCCAGCGCTAATTTCTTTCTTTGTCGGACAGGAGTGTTCGACCCACAGCCAAGTGCATAAATCCTCCGCTGCGCTCAGGATGACAAGGTGAAAGAGTTGTTGCGGCTTAGCGGGTGGTTTTGAGTTGCTGTTGCAGGAAGCGCTTGACGCTGTTGACATAAACGTCGGCGAAGTCGGCGACGGGACGCTTGCTTTCGATGAGGCGCATGGCGTCGGGAAGATTCCAGCTCAATGAGCAGAGAACGGCCAGCGCCATCATGGGCGCGCGATGGACTCCGGCGGCGCAGTGAATAAACAGTTTCGTTCCCGGCTGGTCGAGGGCGGAGATGGCGAAGTCGACGCCCGCCTCGAAAAGTTCGGGCGGCTTGGGTTGAAAGTCGTCGTCGGTCGGGTTCCAGAAAACTTCGATGCCGTGCGGTTCGGCGAGGGGAGTGTCGTCGAACTCGATCTGCATGTCAATGATGTGAGTTATGCCGGCGCGGGCGACGTCGGCCATGTTGTGGGCCCGCCAGATTCCGCCGCCGATGGCCATGCGCCCGGTGACCCAGGTGAGATCCATGCGATGCGTCCCATGCGCGGCGACGTTCGCCCGCATTGATGGGAGCGACGATCTGCCGGTGTGTGCCGTGGCGGCTGCGATGGCCCGGCCGAGCGCTTGCCGCGCCGGAGACGAGCTCCACTAGGATGCCGCGATACCAGTACCTTTCATTTTACGGCATCGGGGGAGCGGATGGAGGCGGGCCGGTTTCTTTGGTAATGGGTTGAACTTTATTTTGTTCGTCTTTCTTGTCGTCTTTCTTGCCGCCGGGCTTTTGATCGGGATTCTTGTTCCCGGGCTGGGCGACCTCGAATTCGTCTGCGAACCCAAGGCGGTGAAGGAGGCGATGGGTGAGCGAGTCGTCTTCCTCGGGCGGTTGCGCATCGCCGGAGGGAAAGATACCGGAGATTTCGAAAAGATATTTCATCGCCAGGTAGCAGCGATGGCCGTTTTCGGAGAGGATCTTGTTGACCATGGCCTTTGCTTCGCGGCCAATCAGTTGCTTAATGTCGTGGCGGATCGCAGGTATGTTGACTGGGTCGTGTTGTGAGGATGTTTGTGGTTTTTCATTCATTCCATTTGGCTCGGTCCGGGGTTGAAGAGGTTGGTGGATTCTCACCCGTCGAAAAATCACGACGGGTGGGGCAGCCTTTCCGCTGGCGCCGGACAGCCGAGGGCAGCTGTCCCCACGTAGTCTGTGTGGGTTGCAGAGGTGCTTCGAGTGGGTGAGAAGTTCGCGTGGCGAATTCTCACTTCGCTCAGGATGACAAGATGGAGATTTGCGGTCTGCAATACAAGGAAGGGCAAAAGCGGCACACAAGGTGTCCGCCGCACGGTTTAGAAATTTCTCATCTACAAATTCAGAATAGCAAATGGGGAGGGGGAAATGCGCCACATCGCAGCAAACTTTTTTCGCTTTGGATGCTTGGATTTACGAGCAATGCGGCGCACAGACCCTCTTGACAAAAGTTCAGCAGCCGGTGGCAACCAAGCGAACCAGGATGTTGGCGTCAAGAAAAATGGCGCTCAAGTGATCCAGAGTTTCAGGGTAGCGGCGGACGACGGTGCGGCGGCCGCAGTTCAAGAGCTGCGCGACCTGCTCCTGGGAGTACTCCTGCAGGGCGAGAGTGGCGATCAGCTTTTGCTCGAAGGGGTCCAATTTTTCGAGGGCTCGCTCGATGTCATGGACGAAGATGATGGCGTCTTCGAAAGTGGAGGTGCGATAGGAGGCCATGCGGGTGCGGAAGAACTCCCTTCCCAGCAGGGATGGGAGGCGGCCGACTTCCACCGACAGGCGCATGTAGCGCCTGAGGAGGGCTACGGTGCGATCGCGGTACAGCCAGAGATCGGGCGAGAGGTTGACGGGTTGTGGGGAGCAGGCGAAAAGATCAGGGAGCAGGGCGGAATGAACGGACATGAGTTTTTCTCCAGATGTTAAGAGTGGGGCACTTGGGGGAAGTTCAAGTGCATAGGTCCTTCGACTGGTGAGGAGTTCGCGAGGCGAACTCCTCACTTCGCTCAGGACGACAAAATGACAGCAACTTCATGCGGTGCCGGCATCGCGGCACACGGATGAAGGGGCAGCGCGGCTGTGGATTTCGGAGCGGCGGTTGCGGGCGGAGCGAGGCAGCTTTTTGGGCGGGAGCGGGAATTCCGCCAAGTGGTGAGCGCAGGGAGAGCAATACGAGAGGCTGGAGCCGCGTTGGCGGAGCCAGAGTCCGCCACAGCGTTCGCAGTATTTGAGCTCCATTGGAATCGTTTCGCAGGGGTCAATGTCCATATAAGCTCCGAATGAGAATGAGATTGTCAGGTCTCGCAAAAAGGACAAAAACCTGAGACAGCTCGCTCAGGATGACAAGCTGATTGAAGTGCTCGAATCCCACCCAACGAAAAGCACCCTTCGACTTCGCCCGGGGCAGGCTCGAGTGGGGCAACCGCTGTCCCCACGTGAGTCAATAAGTCCAAAAGAAAAAGGCCCTGCGCCGGGAGACCGGTCACAGGGCCCGTTTCTTTTACGGATAGCCTGTTGGATTATTCAGTTATGAAAGCCCTCGAACCGCGTCAGGTGGGTTGCCGGAAGTAGCCCTCCTCGTAGCCGGATTTCAGCACGCGACCGTTTTGCACCACGATGCTGACTTTGCCGGTGAACTGGAGCGCGCGCAATAACTGCCCCATGGAGGAGGAAAGCACTTCCGCAGAACGGACCTTGCGGCGGAACTCGACGAAGTGGCTCTCCTGGGCTTCATTCTGTAAGTTGCCTGCCATGCTGCCATCCTTCCTGGGGGAGGATACAGCGAAATGCGAACAGAGGGCTATGGTAGAGGGGAGCGGCGGCGGTTGTCAATAATTTTATTTCCTTAAAGATGTTTGGCTTGCGAAGTAAATAGCTTTCTGCTATAGTTGGAGCATGAAATTCAAGGCATTGCAGGAGAATCTCCGCCGAACCTTGCGGGCCCGGATCAGCGAAGGGGAGCTTTCCGGGCTGCGCCTGGCCCAGCAAACGGGTTTTCAACAGGCACACATCTCAAATTTCCTCAACCGAAAACGCAGTCTAAGCCTGGAAGGCATGGATAAAGTATTGAGCGTGCAGCGGCTTTCAGTACTGGACCTGCTGGATCCGGCCGAGGTCAACAAGCGGGCGAGCATTGTGGCTCCCGGGGAGGGGGGATTCGAGAATGTGGTGCTGGTGGATGGCGCGGTCGCGGCGACGCAGCCCCGGATCGAGAGCAAGGATGTGAAGGATGTGCTGAAGTTCAAGAAGAGCTTTCTGCGGCGGCTGCGCACGGAGATGGAAGGCGGACGCGCGAACTGGCAGCGCTTTGTGGTGCTGAAGGCGGACGCGCGAGAGGGGATGAGCATGTATCCGAGGCTGCTGCCGGGGGCGACCATTCTGGTAGACCGGCACTACAACTCGCTGGAGCCATACCGCAAGGGTGAGTTCAACATGTATGCGGTGAACCGAAATGGGACAGTGAACCTGAAATATGTCGAAGTGGCGGACAAGCACCTGGTGCTGCGGCCGCATAATGCGGCGTATCCTGTGGAAGTGATGCCGATTGAAGAAGGCAAGCGGAGTTGCGACTACGTGATTGGACGGATCTGCCACGTGGCGATGGAGACGTAAGCTCGTCCCAGGTCTCGCAAAGAGACCTGGGGCACCCAGTTGGGGATTACGAGTTGTGGTTCCCACCCTTCGAAAGGCACGAAGGGTGGGGCAGCCATTTCAAGAAATAGTCAGATATCAGAGTCACTTCAAGCAGGGAATCCAGCGGGGGACGTGTTTCAGGTATTGCTCGTATTCTGCGCCGAATTTTTTCTTCAAGACCGGCTCTTCGTAAAGAACCACGAGCAGGTGGACTGCGGCAAACACGACAGCCAACCAGAAGATCACGGGCAGGGTAAGGGCCTGTAAAAGAATGGCTTCGCTGACCACGATCAAACAAGAGCCGACGTAAATGGGGTTGCGGACATAACGGAAGATGCCCTGCATGACCAGATGTCTGGGAGGGTCGAAGGGTGCGGGCGTGCCGCGGCCAATGGCGGCGAAGCCCCAGATCGCGCTGACGCACATAACAATCCCCAGAACGAGCGGGACAACCGCGAGGTATCTCACGGCAGAGAGTTGCACGGAGCGGGAATCAAGGCGGGAAAGCAGCATGGCTTGGGGTACGAGCCATCCTAAAATGGCAGTCCAGACAGCGGCGAGGGCCGCGCATTTAACGGCCGGCAGCGAGCGGCGGAGTGCTTCTCGATTCATGCCCTGGAAGTGTAGCGCGTGGGATGGGGTAGTGCGGGTGGGCACAGGTTGTTTATGATCAAACTTTACTCGATTCTGTACATCAGGAGGCATTCATGGAGGAAATACCCAATATCACGACAGGGGCACGGCGCAATGAAGATATCGCGCTCGATCTGATGAAGTTTATCGCGCTGACGACGGGGTACGGGAAGACGACGGCATCGGGGGTGGGATTTCAGGGGGGCGGAGCGGCATCGAAGCCGGAGGACTACGCCGAGCATTTGCTGGAATTGTATGGGAAGTGTCTGAGCGCGGTGAAGAAGTAGCCGCGTGGCCGTTACTTATGAGTTGTGGTTCCCACTTAACGAGAACCGACCTGCGACTTCGCCTAGGGCAGGCGGTGAGGGGCACGGTTTCGTGCGGTGTTTTGGGAAAAGCAGATTCCTCGGGGCTGAAGCCCTTCGGAATGACAAGAGGCTGGAGGTTCGATCGCAGAGCTGAAGCGCTGCGCCACCCCGGGGCCTATTTAACCTTTCACCCGGAAACATCCACCGTTAAGTCGACAGATCGAGCCTAAAAGAGTGGGGCATCCGGCGCGATCTGTTGATAAGTGCCGAATTTGGACAGCCGAGGGCGGCTGTTCCCAGGTGCTGTGGCCGGTCAAGTACAGAGGTCCTTCGCTCCCTGCCCATTCAAGCCAAAGGCGGGCTTGAATGGGGCCCGCGAGCTCAGGATGACAATCCCATAATTTTGAATGATCAACGGTTGCCGCTAGCGCACCAGCCATTCGGTGAGGGCGTGCATGCGGACGAGGGCGGGAGTGTAGGTGAGGATGAAGAGCGCGGCCAGCCCTGCGGCGGCAAAGGCGGAGCGCCACCGGTATGTTTTTTGAACGGCGGGAGAGTTGATCTCCCACCGGAAAAGGCGCTCGATGCGGAGGCTGAGCGCGGTGGAACTGTTCAGCAGGCCGGTGGCGAGAGCGGGAGAGGAATCGGACTGACAGAGCTTCGAGACCTTGATCAGGGCGGCTGCCAGGTCGAGCGCCTCGCGGCGGCTGGAGACGGCGGCATCATCGGCGGCAAGCTCGGTAGCTTCCGACCATTGACGGTGCAGGCCCGACATTCCGGGAAAGACGGCGAAGCGGAAGAGCAGCTTTTTCACGTTGTCGTAACGCCGGGCGTGAGAAAGCTCGTGGCGCACGGCAACACGCAGCTCCCCGGGAGTAAGGGCGGCCAGCGTGGCTTCAGAGACGAAAACTTTGGGCGAGGTCATTCCGGTAACGGCAAGAGCAGGTGCGTGGGGGGCGCGAACGAAAGGAATGCCGGCTGCGGTCGCGATGAGATTGCCGCTCTTGAGCCATCTGGCGGCGGCGCGGGAGGTGCTGATGTGGGCGGCAGCCGAGCGGGCAAAGCCGAGAGCAAACAGGGCCACGCAGACGATCCCCAGGAGCACGGGAGCGGTGCCGATGGCCTCATCGGTGGAGCGGGGTTCGAGCCACAGAAATGAAGGCAAAGTGAACAACAGAGTCACCGCCGCGGAAGCGGCGAGGGGGAAGATGCGCATGACGAAGAGGGAATCGGCGCAATTTTTTGTAGAGCGCGGAGTGCGCAGTTTCGACAGCAGATGCCACGTCCGCGACACGGCAAGAGAGAGAGCGGAATAGGCAAGAATAAAGACGGCCAGCGAGACAGCCATGCAGCGGGCGGCAAACATCAGAGTTTCTCCTGCTTGCGGAGTGCGCGCCGCTTCTCGTCGAGCAGACGTTGCAGCTCATCGAGCAGGCGGGCGTCATGCTCGCTGACGGCTTCGACCAGGTAGGAGAGCGGAAGCGTGGCTGGATCACTCGCGCCGAGAAGGTGGCGGATGGTTTCGCCGGCGGCGGCGCGCTCGAGTTCCTGCTGGGAGTGGCGCGGTGAATAGCGGAAGGCGCGGCCTTCAGCGACGCGGTCCAATAATTCCTTTTTATAAAGGCGGTCGAGGGTGGTCATGACGGTGGTGTAGGCGAGCTGCAGGTTGCCATCGTCGAGCAGTTCGCGAACCGTGGCGTTGCCGCGGTCCCATAAAGACTGCATGAGCTGGAGCTCGAGCGGGCCGAGCCGCGGAGACGGACGAAGATACCGGAAAACCTTATTCATGTTGAGACGCCCCGTAACAGTATAGGGGGATTTGGGAGGAGGAGAAAGAGGGTGGCAGCCGTGGGGCGAGGATCATCTCCCATCCCTAACGTCGCGAAACCCGGCTTCCTTGTGGGCAGGTCGGACCGGGGCATTCTGGACAGCCGGGGGCGGCTGTCCCCGCGTTGGCTGAGTTCGAACTGCATAGGTCCCTCCCCGTGCGTACCTTGGTAACCAAGTGGTGGAGGAAAAAGGGTATAGCGCGTCGAAGCGATTTTTATAATTTCAGCATGCGCAGCATGTTTTGCGGCTGGGTCCGGGAGTCCGGCGATTCCTTCTGAGCCGCTCAACACACAGATGCTGGTTGTAGAGATTGAAAGCAAGGAGTTCTACATGCACCGAGCCGCTGCAATCATTTTGGGCGCGATGCTGCTGATTGGCGGCGTGTGCCAGGGACAATCGCTCGCCGATGCCGCGCGAGAAAACCGCAAGCAGAAGGCAGTGAGTGGGAGCGGGACTACGAAAGTCATAACCGGCGATGACTTCTCCGGGGCAGCCGAAACTACAATCAAGTTGGTTCCCGGCGCAACTTCAAGCGGAGACGGGACCCTGGCTGCACCCGGATTCGGAAAACACAACTACGCCATTACTTACCTGGATGCAACCCGGTTTACCAGCGGCGGCGTAATACATATCACGATCACAGTAGGAAGCGGGGCGGCAGAAGCATCGTTTGACCTGTACTCGGAAGGCGCCCGCTTACCGTCGGATGGACTTCCAAACTCCCTGGCCAGCGCCCACAGCATACACAGTGGAGCTACAGCCAAGATTGATTACCGTTTTGACCATCCCGGCGTGTTCCGGTTGGGCGCAGAGGGAAGCTGGAACGCAAAACTGGGAGACACGAATACGTATAGCTTTACTGTGGATGTAGCAAGCCGATAAGCGGACCTGACATTCCGGGACTGTCCCGCCCGTTGTACCTGATTCCTTTCCCGAAATAGAGCCCTGCCAATAAATGCATAGGTCCTTCGCTCTCTGCTCATTCAAGCCAAAAGCGGTCTTCCACCCAAGCCAGCGAAACTCGCGCTGTCCGGGGACCCCGGGCTTGGATGGGCCGGTTCGCTCAGGATGACAAACAAAACAATCGGTTAGCGGGGGAAGTGATAGTGGACGTCCTGTTTGGAGGGGATCGGGACGCCGTTACGAGTGGCGGGGCGGAATTGCCATTTTTCAAGAGCGGCGAGGACGCGGGCGTCAATGGCGTGGGTGAGACTCTGCACGACGATCTTGTCAGTAATCTCGCCGCGCTCGTTGATGGTGATTTCGATCACTACGTCGCCGCTGCTGATACGGGCGAGGTCTTCGGAACCGAACACGGGATCGGGCGAGACGACGGGCAGAGCGGGGCGGACTTCCTGTCCGAAAAGCGTGCCCTGCATGAGCGATCCGAACGGAGAGCCAGCGGGAGGGGCTTGTTTGGCGAGGGATTCGCCGGCATCCGCTTTGGCTTCCGACGGCGCATTGGCATTGACGCGGGGTTGGGCAGCGGCTTTTTGTTTGGCTGCGAAAGTCATATGCGATGACGCGGCCCTGGCGCGACGCGAAGCTTTGGCGGGTTGCGGCGAGGCGGCGGCTTGCTCGGAGAATTGGCTGTCAAAGTAGATAGGGGTGAGGGAAGAGCCGTTGTCTCCGCGCTGAATCGAAACAGGAGCGATGAAAATGGGCCTGGGGGGAAAGACCAGCCAGGCAAGAAAGAGAAGATGAGCGGCGACGGAGGCCCAGCCGGGGAGTGAAGGGCGTTGGCGGGAGCTGGCGTTGAGGGTAGAAAACATGGTACCGCTGAATTCATTATATATGGGGGTGGAAGCGGGATTGGTGGGGTGCATAGGTCCTTCGCTCCCTGCCCATTCAAGCCAAGGGCGGGCTTGAATGGGGCCCGTGCGCTCAGGATGACAAGGGGGTCGTCGGACAAGCGTGTCCGACCCACATAAGACGTGTCGGGCAAGAGCGGCCGAACCACAGAAACGAGCTGTGCGACCCACACGTTGACGGGTCAACTACGCAACCGTGTGGAGGCGCATGAAGTTGGTCGAGCCTGAGGCCATCTGGGTGCCGGCGACGACGCCGAGAACGTCTCCGGGCTTGATGCGGGCTTGTTTGAGCAATGCTTTTTCAGCGAGCGCGACCATCTCTTCCGCGCTGCTGGCCTGGCGGCAAGGGACGGGATGAACTCCCCAGAAAAGATTCATGCGGTTGCACACATTGACGGAGGGGCTGAAGGCGTAGATGGCAGCGGCGGGGCGGTACTTGGAGATGACGCGGGCGGTGTTGCCGCTTTCGGTGAAGACGGCGATCGCGCCCATAGGTAGATCTTCGGCCGCGTGGGCGATGGCTTCGCAGATGGTCTCCGCGACATTGAGGGCGTGGCGGTCGCAGCGGCGTCGCGGGAAGTCGACAATGTTGGCTTCAGCTTCGACGACGATTTTCGACATCATCGCGACGGCTTCGCGGGGATAGCGTCCGCTAGCGGTTTCGGCGGAGAGCATAACGGCGTCGCTGCCGTCGAAGATGGCGTTGGCGACGTCGCTGGCCTCGGCACGCGTGGGGCGCGGATTCTCGACCATGGATTCGAGCATCTGGGTGGCGGTGATGACGGGCTTGCGCCACTCGGCGGCGCGGCGGATGACGTGCTTTTGAATGACCGGAACTTTTTCCGGAGGCATTTCGACGCCGAGATCGCCGCGCGCGACCATGAGGCCATCGCAGGCTGCAAAGATTTCTTCGAGGGCGTCAAGGGCCTGAGGCTTTTCCAGCTTGACGATGATAGGCAGATGGGTGTCGTGAGCGGCGATGATCTGGCGGGCGAGCTGCACGTCGTGAGCAGAGCGGACGAAGGAAAGAGCGACAGCATCCACCTCGTGCCGAAGGCCGAATTCGAGATCAACCCGATCCTTTTCGGTGAGCGCAGGGACGGAGAGCGCAATGCCGGGAAGGTTGATGCCCTTATGCTCGCCGAGCAAGCCTCCGTTGACCACTTGACATTCGACATCACCGGAGCGGACGCGAGTGACGCGGAGTTCAATGAGGCCATCGGAGAGCAGGATGCGGGTGCCGGAATGAACTTCGATGGCGAGATCCTGAAAAGTTGTGGCGATGAGACTGGCCGTGCCTTCGATATCGCGCGGAGTAATGGTGACCCTGGAACCGGTTTTTAGAGTGACAGGAGAATGTTTCTTGAGCCGTCCGGTACGGATTTTGGGGCCTTGAAGGTCCTGCAGGATGCAGATGGTGCGGCCTTCTTTTTTGGCGGCACGGCGCAGGTGTTCGATGTGGCGGGTGTGCTCGGCGTGCGAGCCGTGAGAGAAGTTGAGGCGAGCGACGTCCATGCCCATGCGCATGAGGTCGCGGAGGGCGGCTTCGGAGTCGCAGGCCGGGCCGACGGTGCAGATGATTTTGGCGCGGCGTGAGTTCTGGGTTGCGCGGTCGGGCTTATGAGTGGGTAATTTCTTCAAGAATTTATTTTAAATGGAGAGATGGGGAGGGTGTATGCCGAAAGGAGGAGACCGTTTGGGGCGAACTTCATGCACGGGCGCATTCGTAGATATTAAGCGCAAGGTCCCTCGACTGCGTTCCGCTGCGCCTCACTTCGCTCGGGATGACAGAGTTGGTGAACTTCCCCGCCCTGTCGCAAAGAGCGTCCTTTGGCTTCGCTCAGGGCAAGCTAAGGACGGGGGACCCGCTTTTTCATGAATTCCTTTCGGTTCAGGCTTCTTTTTTTGATTCTTCTTCTTTGGGGGCGTCGCCGTTAACGGCGGCTTTGAAGCCGTGCATGCCTTCCCCGAGAGCTTTACCGAGCTCAGGGAGTTTTTTAGGGCCGAAAAACAGCAGAGCGATTCCGGCGATGACTAATAAGTGCATGGGTTGAAACAATCCTTCGAACATGATCTTCTCCTAATCTGTTGCATGTTTCCGTTTCTTCTGCGATTCCTCGCCCCGCTGGTGAAAGGGCGAGGCTTCGGAATGACGCCGGCATTTTTGCCGGATACAAGTGCAAACCCCCATCCGCGTAAAAAAAAGGACGGCGGATGGGTACCCTTAGGAGCGCAACTAGAAGCCGCGCTGGGCGGCATCGGCCGCCGCGGCCAGCTGATTGATCTGGTCAAAGAACCTGGCCGATTGCCCGGTGAACAAGCCGCTATCGGTAAGGAACTTGACAGCTCCAGCGGCGATTCCGTCCGGATCGGTGGGACGGATGACGGCACAAAGAGGCAACGACGGGTCAATGAGCTGACACGGCACCGGGAAGATCAGATTGGTCTGAGTCAATTTTGACCCCGACGCGTTGAGATCGGGAATGAACAAACCGGTGACGGGATCGGTGAGCGGGGCGAGCGGCGAAGACGCGCCGTTGCCGGCAAAATCCACCCACTCGAGAAAATGGGCGACTTCATCTCCGCCGATGCTGACCACAATTTGCAGGACCTCGGCATCGGTCACTTTCTGAACCATGGCAGAGTACAGGCTGCTGCCGCCTTGTTCGATGGAGCCGAAATGGAAGGCGACGGTGTCGGCAATGGCCTGAATATGGTCCGAGGGAGCGAAGTCAGAGTTGTCGCGGGGAATGGCCGGCTTGCCGGAAATGGTGACCGCCTGCGGGAAGGTGACTCCGAAGTCGGGATTCTGCCGGCTGCGGTAGCGAACATACCAACTGGTATCCACCGTGAGTTCCATGAGGTTGGTCAGCCGCCCGATCTGCTTTGCGCCGCTGGCCTGGCTGCTGGGGAGGGTGCGGAAGCGGTCCAGGTTGACGGCCGGGGCGTTCTTCGAAGCGAGATAGGCATTGAGGAAGTTGGCATGAGTGTGTTCGTCAAGAGTATTGCTGGAAATATATTGTGAGCCGTCGCCATCGAGGGCCTGAAGGGCGAGCTGATAATTGTTCTGGGTACCGCTGGTCAGACCGCCGAGTTCGGCGTACTGCTGCCAGAGATCGCTTTCGATCAGTTCTGCAGCCGCCAAGAAGCGAAGAATGGCGATATCGCTGTCGCTGAGCGGAGCGTTGCTTTTGCGGACTTGCGCCACGGCCTTGAGGCCGCTGCCCAGAAGTCCCGCGCCTACGGTCGCGGCGGCCCCGGCGACCATGGTTTTTTTTAAGAATGAGCGCCGGCTGCCGGCGGATGAAGTTTCTTGCGTGGTTGATTTCATTTGTTTCTCCGTGCTGACCTGATTGAATTGGACAACTATCTGAGGAAAATAACTGGCGCGCAGAAAGGCAGTGTCAAACGACGGTCAAGCGCTTGTATTTTTTTCGGAGAAAGAATTTAGCGAAATGTCTGGCGAAATGCGGGATTGTTTACCAAACGGAGACAGGATGGAGACAACTACTGCACATAAGGAGACCCGGGGAGTCAACGCCAGTGTTTCCACCCATCGAAAATCACCCTTCGACGCTCAGGGTGGGGCAGCCTTTACAGGCATGAAGTGAGCTAGCGTCCGTTTTTCACTGACGCCATTTCGCGCAGTTCCTTGCCCAAGGTCGCGCGGGGAAAGAGCATGGCATTGAACTCTGCGCCGACGAGGATGACGAGAGAGATCATGTACATCCAGACGAGCAGCGCGATGCTGATGCCGAGGGACCCGTAGAGGATGCTGTAGTCGGCGTAATTTTGCAGATACCAGCCGAAAAGCATGGTGACGGCAAACCACATACCGGTGGCGAGAACCGCGCCGGGCAGAACGCTGTGCCAGGGTTGGGTGCGGGGCACGGCATTGTGATAGATGAGGGCGATGACGGCGATGCTGGTGAGGGTGGCGATGGCCCAGCGGATGAGGGTCCACATGAGCAGAATGTAGGGACCGAACTCGCGGCCGATTTCGAAGAGAATGCGGGTTTCGATGCGGCTGCCGAAGGCGACCAGCATGGTGGCGAAGGTCAGCGGGATTCCGGCAAGGATGACGAGAGCGAAGGCGATGAGGCGCTCTTTGACCAGTCCCCAGATTTTGGGAAGTTCGTAGGCGTTGCGGAAACCTTCCATCCAGGAAACCATGACGCCGGAAGCGGTCCAGAGAGTGATGAGTGAGGCGGTGACGAGCAATCCGACCGAGGCCTGAGTGGAAGTGCCGCGCAAATAAGTGAGGGCGCTGGCACTGCCGGCAGGAAGGATGCGGCCAAGAGCGTCGGAGATTTCCTGCAAGTAGACTTGGGTCTTGCGTGAGGTGGCGAGAACCGAGCCGAGCACCAGCAGGCCAGGGAAGAAAGTCAGGATAGAGGAGTAGGCGGACGCCTTGGCGATGGCGAAGGCGTCATGCACAAAGGCACGCCAGAAAGCGAGCCGGAGAAGCCTGAAGAAACGGAAGATCAATGGGGCCAGCTTATTGCGCCGCTCGACGGGATGCAACGAGGAAATTTCCTCGGCGTCAAGTTCTACGAATTGTTGCGGGTTCGCGTGCATCTATAGAGTGTCTTCGCTTAGCTCAGGCGGTAAAGCGCGTGCGCTTACAGTCCTGGGATGGCAGCGCTGAAGGGCGGCGCCACCCAAAAGCCGTTTTTCGTTGCATTCCGCAAAATCAGCTTTCTATAAATTGTCTGGCGGACAAGAGTGTCTGCCCTGTACAACCACGACTGAGACGCTGGCGCCTACGAAGCTAGAAATTGCTTGCATATAAGCATCCCCACCCGTCGAACACCGCGACGGGTGGGGCATCCTTACAGAGTGAATTATTCTGCCGCCAACTCTTCGGTTTCGCCTTCGTGACGCATGAGCTCGAGGGCGCGCTCGGCTTCTTCGTAGGCGGCGGAGACTTCCTCCTGGACTTTCGCTGCCGCCTCTTCCATCTCCGGCGAGAGGCGCACGTTGCGGTAGTACTCCATACCGGTGCCGGCAGGGATGAGACGTCCGACGATGACGTTCTCCTTCAGACCGCGCAGGTGGTCCACCATGCCCTGAATGGAGGCTTCGGTGAGCACGCGCGTGGTCTCCTGGAACGACGCGGCGGAGATGAACGAGTCGGTGGAGAGCGAGGCCTTGGTGATGCCCAGCAGCAGCGGACGGCCGGTGGCCGGACGCCCTCCCTCTTTGATGACGCGTTCGTTTTCTTCGGCGAAGCGGAACTTATCCACCTGCTGCTCGAGCAGGAAGGAAGTATCGCCGACGTCTTCCACCTTGCGCCAGCGCATCATCTGGCGAACGATCACCTCGATGTGCTTGTCGCTGATGTTGACGCCCTGCAGGCGGTAGACTTCCTGGATTTCGTTGACCAGGTAAGCCTGGAGCTCTTTTTCGCCGAGCACGGCGAGAATGTCGTGGGGGTTGAGCGGACCATCCATCAAAGGCTCGCCGGCCTTGACGCGCTCACCTTCCTGCACGTTGATGTGAACGCCGCGCGGAACGGAGTATTCCTTTTCCGTGCTGTTATCGGCGACGACATACATTTTTCGCTGGCCTTTGGAAATTTCGCCGAACTTGACGGTACCGTCAATTTCACTGATGACGGCTGTCTCATGCGGCTTGCGAGCTTCGAACAATTCGACCACGCGGGGCAAGCCACCGGTAATGTCCTTGGTCTTGGTGGTTTCGCGCGGAATCTTTGCCAGCACATCGCCGGGATACACGGTGTCGCTATCCTGCACCATGAGGTGGGAGCGCGAAGGCATGAGATAACGCTTGCTGCCTTTGGTGCCCTTGATGACGATGGCGGGCTGGCGCTTCTCATCTGGCGAATCGGCAACGACGTGACGGGAAAGGCCGGTCACTTCGTCCACTTCTTCGTGGAGGGTGACGCCTTCCTGCAGGTCTTTGAACTGCACGGTGCCGCCGATTTCGGTGAGGATAGAGAAGGTGTAAGGATCCCACTCCACCATGACCTGGCCGAGCTGGATCTGATCGCCCTCGTTAACCTTGAGCTTCGCGCCATATACCACCGAGTAGCGCTCGCGCTCGCGGTTCTTGTCATCCACCACAGCGATGGAGCCCTGGCGGTTCATGACCACGAGATCGCCGGACTTCGACTTGACGGTCTGGAGGCCGATGAAGCGGACGGCGCCGTTGCTCTTGGCATCCAGACGCGACTGCTCGGACACCCGCGAGGCGGTACCGCCGATGTGGAAGGTACGCATGGTGAGCTGAGTTCCAGGCTCGCCGATGGACTGCGCTGCGATGACTCCCGTGGCTTCGCCGAGTTCGACGAGACGCCCGGAGGCGAGGTTGCGTCCGTAGCACATGACGCAGACGCCGCGCTTGGATTCGCAGGTGAGCACGGAGCGGATTTTGACCCGCTCGATGCCCGCGGCCTGGATGGCGCCGGCGAGATCTTCGGTGATTTCCTGGTTGATGTCAACGATGACATTGCCATCGTAGTCTTTGATTTTCTCGAGCGAGACGCGGCCGACGATGCGGTCGCGCAAGGGCTCGATGATTTCACCGGCCTCGACGATGCCGGCGACGTAGATGCCATCCACGGTGCCGCAATCGTACTCGCTGATGATAACGTCCTGCGCGACGTCGACGAGGCGGCGGGTGAGGTAGCCGGAGTCGGCGGTCTTGAGCGCCGTATCGGCCAATCCTTTGCGCGCTCCGTGGGTGGAGATGAAGTACTCCAGCACGGTGAGACCTTCGCGGAAGTTGGCCGTGATGGGGGTCTCGATGATTTCACCGGAGGGCTTGGCCATCAGGCCGCGCATACCGGAGAGCTGGCGAATCTGCTGCTTCGATCCGCGAGCGCCGGAGTCGGCCATGACGTAAATGGGGTTGATTTCGCCCTCTTTGTCGCGCTTCTGCATTTCGCCGAACATCTCGTCGGCGACTTTTTCGGTGATGGCCGACCAGATTTCGATGACCTTGTTATAGCGCTCGCCGTTGGTGATGGCGCCGTCAAGGTACTGCTGCTGCACGCCGATGCCCTGCTTTTCGGCGTCGCGGACCAGAACCTTCTTATTGTCGGGGATGACCATGTCATCAATGCCGATGGAAAGGCCGGCGCGGGTGGCGAAACGGAAACCGAGCTCCTTGACTTCGTCGAGCATCTTGACCGTGGTTTCCAGGCCGGACTTCAGGTAAGCATAGCTGACCAGAGCGCCGATGCCTTTCTTCTTGAGCAGCCCGTTAATGTAGGGCATGCCGGAAGGAAGATGATCGTTCAGAATGGCGCGGCCGACGGTGGTGTTAAGGAAGCTGCGGTCATACTGCACCGGGTCGGTGTGGATGATGTCCTGGTCATCGTAGGCGGAGGTCAGGTCAATAACTTCGCCGGTGTAGCGCAGGCGGATGGGAGTGAGAGTTTCGATTTCTCCCGCTTCGAGCGCCATCAGGACTTCTTCGATGTTGGCAAAAGCGCGACCCTCGCCCTTCGCGCCGGGCTTGCCCTTGGTCAGGTAATAAAGACCGAGGACCATGTCCTGAGTCGGTACGGTGATGGGGTGGCCGGAAGCGGGCGAAAGGATGTTGTGCGAGGAGAGCATCAGCACGCTGGCCTCGACCTGGGCTTCGGGAGACAGAGGAATGTGGACCGCCATCTGGTCGCCGTCAAAGTCGGCGTTGAACGCGGTGCAGACGAGGGGATGGATCTTGATGGCCTTACCTTCGACCAGCACGGGCTCGAAAGCCTGAATGCCGAGACGATGGAGCGTGGGGGCGCGGTTGAGGAGTACCGGATGATCCTTAATGACCTCTTCGAGGATGTCCCAGACGATGGACTCCTGCTGCTCGACCATTTCCTTGGCCTGCTTGATGGTGGTGCAGTGGCCGGTCTGCTCGAGGCGGTGATAGATGAAGGGCTTGAACAGTTCGAGCGCCATCTTCTTGGGAAGGCCGCACTGGTGCAGCTTGAGCTCGGGGCCGACGACGATGACGGAGCGGCCGGAGTAATCCACGCGCTTGCCGAGCAGGTTCTGGCGGAAGCGGCCCTGCTTGCCCTTGAGGGTATCGGAGAGCGATTTCAGCGGACGATTGTTGGCCCCGCGCAGAATGCGGCCGCGGCGGCCGTTGTCGAAGAGGGCATCGACAGCTTCCTGCAACATGCGCTTTTCGTTGCGCACGATGACTTCGGGAGCGTGCAGATCCATGAGCTTCTTCAACCGGTTGTTGCGGTTGATGACGCGGCGGTAGAGATCGTTCAAATCAGAAGTGGCGAAACGGCCGCCATCGAGCGGAACCAGGGGACGAAGCTCGGGCGGGATCACCGGGATCACATCAAGGATCATCCAGAAGGGCTTGTTGCCGCTCCTGCGGAAGGCTTCGACAACTTTCAGGCGCTTGGCGTATTTCAGGCGCTTCTGCAGCGAGCTTTCATGCTTCATCTTCTCGCGCAGTTCGGTGGAAAGCGCTTCGACGTCTACCCGCTTCAGCAGTTCCTTGATGGCCTCAGCGCCCATCATGGCCTTGAAGCCGGCGGGGCGGTACTGCTGGTCGAGTTCGCGATACTTGGCTTCGTCCTTGATGACTTCTCGCTCGCGGACGGGAGCATCGCCGGGCTCGACCACGACGTAAGCCTCGAAATAGAGGACGGCCTCGAGATCGCGCAAAGAGATATCGAGCAGATGGCCAATGCGGCTGGGCAGGCCCTTGAAGAACCACACGTGGGAGCAGGGCGACGCCAGCTCAATGTGGCCGAGGCGCTCGCGGCGGACTTTGGAGAGCGTGACTTCGACCCCGCACTTGTCACAGATCACTCCGCGGTGCTTCATGCGCTTGTACTTGCCGCAGAGGCACTCCCAATCGGTGACGGGGCCGAAGATGCGGGCGCAGAACAGCCCGTCGCGCTCCGGCTTGAAGGTGCGGTAGTTGATGGTTTCCGGCTTGGTCACCTCGCCGTGCGACCAGCTCCGGATTTTTTCCGGAGAGGCCAGGCTGATGCGAATGGCATCGAAATCGGCAATCGGATTTGCCAGGTCAAAGGGGCTCGCGCGAAACATGTTCCTCCACTTCCTGCAGCTGTTCGCCGCTGCGCCGCGGCTCTTAATGGTCGCTGGATGTTGGCCAGCGATTGATGTGGCCCGCAGGCTTAAGAGCACAACTGCGGGACCCGTACCTCAGGGGCTAAAGCCCCGAAATCTTAAGAACCTCTACGGCACGGCTCAAGTCGTGCCCTTCCACGGCGTCCTTCCAGGTTCGTGCCGGCCGTGCCCTTTCACGGCCGTTCCCGGACCGCGACCCAACCATTCTCTAATCCGCGGCGGCGGTGCTGGCCACCGGCTTTCGTTCGCCAGCCTTCATCAATTCCACGTCCAGACACAAAGACTGCAACTCGCGGATCAGCACGTTGAACGACTCGGGGACGCCGGGCTCCATGGCGGCCTCGCCTTTAACGATGGCCTCATAAATCTTGGTGCGGCCATAAACGTCGTCGGACTTCGCGGTGAGAAGCTCCTGCAAGATGAACGCGGCGCCGTAGGCTTCGAGCGCCCAGACTTCCATTTCTCCGAAGCGCTGGCCGCCGAACTGGGCTTTTCCTCCCAGAGGCTGTTGCGTAATCAGCGAGTACGGGCCGATGGAACGGGCGTGAATCTTGTCGTCCACCAGGTGCGACAACTTCAGCATGTAGATGTAACCGACGGTGATGGGCTGTTCGAACTTCTCGCCAGTCATGCCGTCGTACAAATAAGTCTTGCCGGACTCGGGCAATCCGGCGCTGTGGAGCAAAGCCTTGATTTCGCTCTCCTTGGAACCGTCGAACACCGGCGACCCGGTGAAGACGCCCCGAACCAGAGTAGGAGCGACGGCCATGACTTCGTCGTCGCTGAGATCAGCGACGGTGTTGGCCAGCACAGTGTCTTTGAACAGCCCCTTCAACTCGCGGCGGATGGCCTCCTCTTTCGAGTTTTCAGCCAGAACCTGGGCGATTTTCTGGCCCAGTTCGTGGCCGGCCCAGCCAAGGTGGGTTTCGAGAATCTGGCCCACGTTCATACGGGAGGGAACGCCCAACGGGTTGAGGACGATCTCTACCGGCGTGCCGTCTTCGAGGTAAGGCATGTCTTCTTCCGGCAGAACGCGGGCGATGACGCCCTTGTTGCCGTGACGGCCGGCCATCTTATCGCCCACGCTCAGCTTGCGCTTCATGGCGATATAGACTTTGACCAGCTTGATGACGCCGGGCGGCAGCTCGTCACCCTTGGTGAGTTTTTCCTTTTTTTCGTTGACGATCTTTTTGAGCACATCAATCTGGCGCGAGGTCATTTCCTCGATCTCGTCAATCTGCTCGTTGACCCGCGGATCCTTGTCGGCGTACTTGATGCGCTTCAGGTTGCGGGTGGAGATGCGCTCGATGGTATCGCGGTCGAGGACCGTATCTTTGGTCAGCAGCCGCTTGTTGGTGCGCTCATCGTGCAGATCGGCGAGGACTTCTTTGCCGCCCAGGATGTTTTCCAGGCGCTTGAGGCGCTCGTCGGTGAGGATGCGGATTTCGTCGGACAAGTTCTTTTCGAGCTTGGCGATCTGTCCGGCCTCGATGGCCTTGGCGCGCTCGTCTTTTTCCTGCCCCTTGCGGGAGAAAATTTTGACGTCGACAATGACGCCTTCGATTCCGGGCGGGCAGTAGAGCGAAGCATCGCGGACATCCCCGGCTTTTTCGCCGAAGATGGCGCGCAGCAGCTTCTCCTCCGGAGTGAGCTGGGTTTCGCCCTTGGGCGTGACTTTGCCCACCATGATGTCGCCCTGCTTGACGGTGGCGCCGATGCGGATGACACCGGCTTCATCCAGATTGCGGAGCATGGATTCGCTGACGTTGGGGATGTCCCGGGTGACTTCTTCGGGGCCGAGCTTGGTGTCTCGGGACTCGAGCTCGAATTCCTCGATGTGGACCGAGGTGTAGTAGTCCTCTTTGACCAGTTTTTCGGAGACCAGGATCGCGTCTTCGAAGTTGTAGCCGCGCCAGGGCATGAAGGCGACGAGCACATTGCGGCCGAGGGCGAGCTCGCCGTGATCGGTGCAAGGGCCGTCGGCTATGACCTGGCCTTTGACGACGCGCTGCCCTTTCTGCACTACCGGCTTCTGGTTGATGCAGGTGTTCTGGTTGGAGCGCTTGAATTTGGTGAGCTGGTAAATGTCGCTGCCCACTTCGCGGGAAAGCTGCCCGGGATGGTGCTCGCCTTCGACGCGCACGATGATGCGCTCGGAGTCAACCGAGTCGATGACGCCGTTGCGGCGGGCGAGGATCACAGCGCCGGAGTCGCGGGCGGTGACGCCCTCCATTCCGGTGCCGACGATGGGAGCTTCGGCGCGCAGCAGGGGGACGGACTGGCGCTGCATGTTGGCGCCCATGAGAGCGCGGTTGGCGTCATCGTGCTCGAGGAAGGGAACGAGCGATGCGGCGACGGAAACCAGCTGTTTCGGGCTGACGTCAATGTAATCCACTTCGTCGCGGGGCACGAGCACGAAGTTGCCCGCTTTGCGGGCGTTGACCAGGTCGCCAACGATGCGGCCTTTGTCGTCGAGTTCGACGTTGGCCTGGGCGATGACGTGACGGTCTTCCTCCCACGCCGACAGATAGAACGAGAAGGGCTCAGCATCCGCGGGACGCTTGCGGCGCTCTTTCAGCTCGGCGTTGACTTTCTCGATTTCGTGTTTCTCGATGTGGTCGCCGACTTTGTACTCGCTGTCGCCGACATTGACGATGCTGATGTAATCGAGCACGCGGCCGTTCTTGACGCGGCGATAGGGCGACTCGATGAAGCCGTAATCGTTGATGCTGGCATAACAGCTCAACGAGGAGATCAGACCGATGTTGGGACCTTCGGGGGTCTCGATCGGGCAGATGCGGCCGTAGTGGGTGGGGTGGACGTCGCGCACTTCGAAGCCGGCGCGCTCGCGGGACAGACCGCCCGGCCCCAGAGCCGAGAGACGGCGCTTGTGGGTGATCTCAGAGAGCGGGTTGGTCTGGTCCATGAACTGGGAAAGCTGCGAGGAGCCGAAGAATTCACGGATTGCCGCCATCACGGGCTTGGCGTTCACCAGGTCGTGCGGCATGGCCGTGGACATTTCCTGGTACACGGACATTTTTTCCTTGATGGCGCGTTCCATGCGGACCAGGCCGATGCGGAACTGGTTCTCCATCAACTCGCCGACGGCGCGCACGCGGCGGTTGCCGAGGTGATCGATGTCATCCACCGCGCCGATGTTCTTGCGCAGCTTCAACAGGTAACGGATGGTGGCGTAGAAGTCGTCCGGATCGAGGGTGCGGCGCTCCAGGCTGGCGGCTTCCGCACTTTCGAACAGCTTGATGTTGAACTTGAGGCGGCCAACGCGCGAGAAATCATACTTGCGCGCGTCGAAGAACATGCCATGAAACAGGGCGGTCGCGGTGTCGAGGGTCGGGGGGTCACCAGGGCGCAGCTTGCGGTAGATCTCGATGAGCGCCTCCTGCGGAGTCTTGACCGCGTCGCGCTTCAGGGTCTGGCTGATCACGGTACCGACATCGTCGCGCTCAGGGAAGAACAGGCTGAGTTCGACCACGCCAGAATCAAGAATCTTAGCGACCTTATCGGCAGTAAGCTCGGAATTGGCCTCGAGCAGAACTTCGCCAGTGGTGGTGTCGACCACGTCGCCGGCGGTCCAGGCGCCTTCGAGATCGGAGACATCCACCTCGATTTCGTTGACCTTTGCCTTCTGAATTTCCTTCAGAGCGGCGGCATTGATGCGGCGGCCGGAGTGGGCGATCTCGTCGCCGGACTTGTTTTTGATGCTGTGCGCCAGCTTCATGCCCAGCAGGTTGGTGGGCTTGTTGCCGGCAGGATCGAGCGTCCAGTAGAGTTTTTTGTCGCGGACGACCAGGCGATCCACGGTGTAGAAGGTGCGCAGGATATCCTCATCGGAACGCAGGCCGAGGGCGCGCAGGAAAATGGTGCCGAGGAACTTGCGCTTGCGGTCAATGCGGACGTAGAGAACGTTCTTCTGGTCGTATTCAAACTCGACCCAGGAGCCGCGATAGGGGATGATCTTGCCCAGGAAGTAGGTGCGGTTGTTGGCGGTCTCAAAGAAGACGCCGGGCGAGCGGTGCAACTGGCTGACGATCACGCGCTCGGTGCCATTGATAATGAAGGTGCCGTTCTGGGTCATCAGCGGCACGTCGCCGAAGAAGACTTCCTGTTCTTTAATGTCGCGGATGGAGCGGTTGCCGGTTTCAGCGTCCTTCTCGAAGATGGTAAGACGCATGGTGACTTTGAGCGGGGCGGAATAGGTCATGCCGCGCTCTTCGCATTCGCCGACGTCATATTTCAACTGCAAGCCCACGGGATCGCCGCACTTGTTGCAGAAGTCGGGAGTGTTGGCGTTGTAAGTGCCGCACTTGTGGCAGAGCACGTCGCCGGGATGAAACGGGTCGGTAATGACGGTCGAGCCGCAGTTCTTACAAGTGGTGCGGAGGTGGTGCAGGCCCTTGAGGTGGCCGCATTTGCACTCCCAGTTGCCAATGGCATAGTCCACGAACTCGAGTTGGGAGACGTTGCGGAAATCGGTGATGGGAAATACCGACTGAAAGACGGCCTGCAGGCCGGCATCCTCGCGCTCGCTGGGCAAGCGGTCCATCTGCAGGAAACGGTCGTAGGAGCGCTTCTGCACCTCGATCAGATTCGGGATCTGAATAGTGGCGGGAATTTTTGAAAAATCAAAACGTGTACGGAAGGCATTATTCTTCGGCATCAAGGGACTCCAATTTTTCGAGGCAGCCGGGGGCTGCAAAAGCCGAGCGCATTAGTGGCGCTTCGGTGTTACGGCTGGAAAAAGTTGCGCCAGACACGTAAACGCCCACAGGGACATGACTCCCCGCAGGCGCCGATCAGAGCGCATGGCCATACTTTGAATTGCTTCTTTCCGCGCCAGTTCTAAGGCCTGTTCCCGTTTCGCCCTGCCCGCGAAACAGTTGCCAACCAAATGTCAGCGGCCACGCCCGCCTGCTGAGACACCACAACCCACAAATAGGCCGGGGTCAGTCCGCAGGAGAAGGAGTGGCATTATTGGTATAGATGATCATACCACTACAAACGCTTCAAAGAACAACTTTTTGTCGTTACAAAGCTGGTCGTTGCCAAGCCGCCTTCGAGTCGATCGAACTCCCGCTCTTCCACCCAAAGGCGGAAGAGCGGGGAATCCTTACTTGACCTCGACGGTGGCTCCCGCTTCGGTGAACTTCTTTTTGATGTTCTCGGCCTCTTCTTTGCCGACCCCTTCTTTGATGGGCTTGGGAGCGCCATCGACCAGGTCTTTGGCTTCCTTCAGGCCAAGGCTGGTGACTTCCCGTACCGCTTTGATTACATTGATCTTATTAGCACCAACGGCAGTCAGGACCACAGTGAATTCGGTCTTTTCTTCGGCTGGACCTGCGCCAGCCGCGGCTGCGCCACCGCCGCCCGCCATGACGACGGGGGCCGCGGCAGCGGCGGAAACGCCGAGCCGTTCTTCGAGCTTCTTGACCAGCTGCGCGGCATCGAGCAGCGAGAGGCCTACGATTTGTTCTTCCAGTTGAGCGAGATCCGCCATGTTAGTTCTCCAGTTATCAGATTTGGTAATCGAGTAATTTTGTAATCGGGCAATTGAACCCGACTCCTACTCAATTCCGGGCTTTCACCCGATTGCGTTATCCGTGGGCAAGTTTCCAGTGCGCTCGATCTCTGCTGTCACGCCAGACAACGCGACCTTTCAGATTTGCGCAACCCTTGGCACTGATAACCAAAATCATTTGATAATCGGGTAATTGGAAAATTTAGTAATTCGAAATGCTCTCTCTTGCGGGCCTTTCAATTACCAGATTACAAATTACCCAATCACTCAATCTTCTCTATGCGTTGTTCGCAAACTTCTGTTTCTCGACGCCCTGATTCACGACTACCGCCAAATTGCGGCCGACGGCGTTCATCGCGGTGACCAGTCGCTGCGCCGGGGCGTTGATCAGGAACAGCAGCTTGGCATAAATCTCTTCCTTGGCGGGCATGGTGGCCAGCGCCTGAATTTCCGTAATTGAGATCACCCGGCCTTCGACCACGCCGGCCTTGAAAGTGAACTTGGGATTGTCCTTGGCATATTTCGACAGCGCCTTGGCCAAAGCGACCGGGTCGCCTTCGGTGTAAGCGATGGAAGTCACGCCGGAAAGGTCCTTGAGGACCGGCTCGGCAGCGGTGCCTGTGGCGGCGCGCTCGGCCAGCGTGTTCTTCACTACAGCGTATTTTGCGCCGGAGCCGCGCAGGGTTTTGCGCAACTCGTAGTCCTGCGCCACGGTCAGCTTGTTGTAAGTGGTGACGACCAGGCTGGAGACGTTCTTCAAGTCCTTGCTCAGCTTTTCAACCTGCTCGGTTTTCTTTGCTCTGGTAACCGCCATATGAAACCCTCGAATTGAGTAATCGGGTCATTCGTAATTTGGTAATTGAAAACCAGGCCTCGCCCTTGGGCTGCAATTACTAAATTACACGAAGGTGCAAAATGCTATGCCTTGGCCGCCGCCTCGAGCGGACCGGTGTCAATGGCAATGCCTGGGCCCATGGTCGAGCTCAGGTAGCATCCCTTGACGTACTTTCCCTTTGCCACGGTGGGCTTGGCCTTGACCACGCTGGTGATCAATACGGTCGCGTTTTCGATCAGCTTATCGGGCGTGAAGGAAATCTTGCCTACGGGCACGTGCACGAGCGCGGTCTTGTCGGTGCGGAATTCGACTTTGCCGGCTTTGACTTCCTGCACGGCTTTGGCGACGTCGAAAGTGACCGTGCCGGTCTTGGGATTGGGCATCAATCCTTTGGGGCCGAGGACTTTGCCCAGACGCCCGACGGATTTCATGACATCGGGTGTGGCAATGAGGGCGTCAAAATCGGTCCAGTTTTCCTTGTTGATTTTTTCGACCATTTCTTCGCCACCGACAAAATCAGCGCCCGCCTGTTCGGCCTCCTTGACTTTTTCTCCGGTGGCGATGACCAGCACTTTTTTCGATTTGCCCAGACCGTGGGGCAGCACGACGGTGCCGCGAACCATTTGATCGGCATGCTTGGGGTCAACTCCCAGGCGCATGGTAATTTCGACAGTTTCGTCGAACTTGGCGTATTTGACTTTTTGCAGCAGGGGGACGGCGTCCTGTAAAGAATAAGGATGGTGCTCGACTGCTTTTCTTGCGTTGGCGATATTTTTGCCGGACTTTTTCATGTGGTTCCTTGTCTCCCACCGCTCCACGCTGATCTGAGGAGCCGTAGTCAGTGTGACATTTTGCCTCAGCGGCTAAAGCCGCCGGTATAACAACTGCGCTAGCGGCACGGCTGAAGCCGTGCCCTTCCACAAAGCCGAAGCTGCGCTACAAAACCCAACCAGATCAAACTTCCGCCAACTGCTACCCGATCACTTCAATACCCATGGAGCGTGCGGTGCCGCGAATACTCTGAATGGCGGACTGCACGGAGGCGGCGTTCAGGTCGGGCATCTTTTGTTTGGCGATGTCCTCGACCTGTTTCAATGTGACTTTGCCGACTTTCTCTTTGTTCGGCGTGCCCGATCCCTTGGCGATGCCAGCGGCGCGCTTCAAGAGTACGGCAGCCGGAGGCGTCTTGGTGATGAAGGTGAAGGAACGGTCGTTATAGACCGTAATCACCACCGGGATGATCAAGCCTTCGAGTTCCTTGGCGCTGGTCTTGGCGTTGAACTGCTTGCAGAACTCCATGATGTTGATCTGGGCCTGGCCAAGCGCCGGGCCGACGGGCGGGGCCGGCGTGGCTTTGCCAGCCGCGATCTGCAATTTGACAGAACCTGTAACTTTTTTTGCCATTGACTCTTCCTTCTAATTGATCCTACGCCACCTTCTCCACCTGGTTAAATTCGAGCTCGACCGGAGTGGAGCGGCCGAAGATGGTGACCATGACTTTCAGGGTTTCGCGGTCTTCGTTGACTTCATCCACGATGCCCTGGAAGGTGGCAAACGGGCCTTCGGTGATGCGCACGGTTTCATTCTTTTCAAACTTGACCTTGAGCTTGGGCTTGTCTTTCGATTCGCCCACGCGGTACACGATGTGCTGCACTTCTTCGTCGGAAAGCGGCGTCGGTTGCTGACCGGTGCCGACAAATCCGGTGACGCGCGGCGTGGATTTGACCACGTGCCAGACGTGGTCGTTCATATCCATTTCGACCAGCACGTAGCCGGGATAGAACATGCGCTCGGAGGTATATTTCTTGCCGCCGCGCACTTCGGTGACCGATTCGGTGGGAATGAGCACCTTGCCTATTTTTTCCTGCAACCCGAAGGCCTGGATGCGCGACTCGAGCGACTCCTTCACTTTGCGTTCAAATCCCGAATAGGAGTGGATGATGTACCACTTCATGTTGGGATTGCGGGGTGTCTCCGGCGCAGCCGGATCCGCCGGGGCGACCGGCGCCGCTTCTACCGCGCCGTTCTTCTCTTCTTCTGCCATAACCTTGACCAAAACAGCGTTTCCTTCCGCGCGCATTAGCGATGAGTCAGATACTTGAACAGATAGTTGATGCCGCTGCCGATGGTGTTGTCCACAATCCAAAAATAAAGACCAAACAGAAAGACAGTGATAATGACCACCGTGGTGGTGGCGCGAACGTCCTTGAAGGATGGAGCCGTGACGTGCTTCATCTCAGTGCGGACGTCGTTGTAAAAGGTCTTGACCCGCTCGGGCCAGGACTTAAGCCGATCGCCGAAATTTTCGGCTGCAGCGCTCATCGCAGTTGCTGACTTTGCCATACGCTACCTCAACTTCATTATTACTGCTCTGTGCACCGATTCCAAAACTCTGGCAGGGGCGGAGGGATTCGAACCCCCAAGTCCGGTTTTGGAGACCGGCAGTTTAACCGTTGAGCTTACGCCCCTGTATCAAGTGATTCTGCGATTGAGCCATTGAGCGATTTTCAATCGCCCCATCGGCAATCGCACGATCGCTCAATTATTTCACTTCTTTATGCGGCGTGTGCTTCCGGCAACGCTTACAGAACTTTTTCATCTCCAGGCGGTCCGGAGTGGTTTTCCGATTCTTGGTCTTGGAGTAGTTGCGTTCCTTGCAATCACCACACTGCATGGTAATAATTTCCCGGGGCATAAAAACAAGCTCCTAGCTATCAGCTTCTAGCTTAAAACCAAACCAAAATCCTGTCATTCCCGCAGACTCGTGGGTCCGAGGAATCCGTTTTTGCCAACGACCACCAGCTAACGACCACTACTGGATAATCTCCGAGATGGTTCCGGCGCCCACGGTGTGGCCGCCTTCGCGGATGGCGAAGCGCAATCCCTTCTCCATCGCCACCGGCGTGATCAGCTCAATCACCAGACTCACGTTGTCTCCCGGCATCACCATCTCGGTGCCGCCAGGCAGCTCGGCTACTCCGGTTACGTCCGTCGTGCGCAGATAAAACTGCGGCCGATAGCCCTTGAAGAACGGCGTATGTCTTCCGCCTTCTTCTTTGGTCAAAATGTAAACCTCGGCCTTGAATTTGGTATGCGGCGTGATCGAGCCCGGCTTGGCCAGCACCATGCCGCGCTCCACATCTTCCTTGCCAATGCCACGCAACAGCAAGCCGGCGTTGTCCCCTGCCATGCCTTCATCCAGCTGCTTCTTGAACATCTCCACCCCGGTGACGACGGTTTTGCGGGTGTCGCGGAAGCCGACGATTTCCACTTCTTCTCCCACCTTCACCTTGCCGCGCTCGATTCGGCCCGTCACCACCGTGCCGCGCCCCGAGATCGAGAATATATCTTCAATCGGCATCAGGAACGGCTTGTCCAGCTCGCGCTGCGGCTGCGGCACGCTCTTGTCCACCGCTTCCATCAGCGCGTCTATCTGCTTCTCCCACTTGGCTTCGCCATTCAACGCCCCCAGCGCCGACAAGCGCACCACCGGAACATCGTCTCCCGGGAACTTGTAGCTCTTGAGCAGCTCGCGCACTTCCAGCTCGACCAGGTCGAGCAGCTCGGGATCATCCACCGCATCGCACTTATTCAACGCGACCACGATATAGGGCACTCCCACCTGGCGCGCCAAGAGCACGTGCTCGCGGGTCTGCGGCATGGGGCCGTCGGTGGCGGCGACCACCAGAATCGCGCCATCCATCTGCGCCGCGCCGGTGATCATGTTCTTGATGTAGTCGGCGTGGCCGGGGCAATCCACGTGCGCGTAGTGGCGGTTGTTGGTCTCGTACTCCACGTGCGCCGTGGCAATGGTGATGCCGCGGGCTTTCTCTTCCGGAGCGTTGTCGATCGAATCAAACGACCGGAACACGATCTTGGGATTGTGCTTCTGCAACACCTTGGTGATGGCCGCAGTCAGCGTGGTTTTGCCATGGTCAATGTGACCGATCGTCCCCACGTTGCAGTGCGGCTTGGTGCGTTCAAATTTCTCTTTTGCCAT